>SDBU01002483.1_pt1 | contig 24401 bp, 16 predicted proteins | sample 2277071 | NCBI WGS metagenome assembly SDBU01 (sample SAMN10397929, study PRJNA504765) | marine sediment metagenome | isolation source: marine sediment core GS08_GC12, 126 cmbsf | place: Arctic Ocean: Gakkel Ridge, Loki's castle | collected 2008
ACATGACCTTGGCGGATGTGAGGGAGCGCCTGAAGCATTTCGACCCGTCGGTTCGCAGCCGCGCCCTCGACGAGCTGATCGCCGCCTGGCAGGCGGGAAGGGTAAGTTGCGATCCCCGCCGAGACGCGGCGAATCTGCATTGTCACACTTTCTTCTCCTACAACGGGTATGGCCACTCGCCTACGTCCCTGGTCTGGCTGGCCAAGGAGATGGGCTGGCATGCGATAGCCACAGTGGACTTTGACGTGCTGGACGGTGTCGAGGAGTGCCTGGAGGCCAGCGATCGCGTGGGCGTGCGTGGCGCTACGGGGTTGGAGACACGGGTCTACTTGCCCGAATTCGCGGGCAGAGAGATAAACTCGCCCGGTGAGCCGGGCGTCTGCTACCATATCGGCATAGGCTTCGCGAGCGGCAGGGCAGCTCCCTCGGCGGCGCCAATCCTGCGAGAGATGCAGCGTCGGGCCGCGCAGCGAAACCGAGACATGGTCGCTCGCCTGAATGCTTACCTGGACCCCGTGGCGATAGAGTATGACCGCCATGTGCTGCCATTGACGCCGGCGGGAAACGCAACCGAACGCCACATCCTGGTGGCGTATGACCTGGCCGCCCGTGCGCTCTTTTCCCAGCGCAGGGCTCTGATCGACTATTGGGCGGGGAAACTGGGAGTGACACCTGCCGTCGTGGACGGCTTTATCGGTGACGTGCCATTCCCGCATGATATGATCCGCGCCAAGTTGATGAAGCGGGGTGGGGTGGGGTACGTTCAGCCAGGATCTCAGACCTTTCCTCCCTTCGATGACGTGAATCGCGCCATCATCGCCTGTGGGGCCATCCCACTCTACGCCTGGCTCGACGGCACGACCGAGGGAGAGGCTCACATCGGTGAACTGCTGGCCCTTGTGGTCAACAAGGGAGTGGCGGGCATCAACATCGTTCCTGATCGCAACTGGAACGTCCCAGACCCTGAGGTACAGGCCGTGAAGAAGCGTGAGCTGCACAGCGTGGTCGAACTGGCCCGGTCTCTGGATCTCCCAGTGATCGCGGGCACGGAGATGAACAAGCCCGGGCAACGACTCATGGATGATTTCGACGCCGAACCCTTGCGACCGCTGCGCGATGACTTTATGCGGGGCGCTGATTTCGTCTACGGGCACACCATCATGCAACGCGCCCTGGGACTGGGCTACCAAAGCCAGTGGGCGCGGACTCACCTGCCGTCGCGGCGCGAGCGCAATGCCTTCTACATCGGTGTGGGTGGCGCGGTCGAGCCTGGCCCAGAGACCCTGGCCCGAGTTGCCCAACTCGATGCGTCCAAAGGTCCCGACGCAATCGTCGCGGGGCTGGCATCGCTCTAAAGCAAAAGATAGCCCGGCCCCTGGCCGCGTGTCGCGCAATGGTCAACTCTCGCCCCTCGGGGCGAACGATTCCTGTTGCTCGGCTGCCGGCATGCTTGTCTCGCGGCCGACTGGACAAAGGGTCGTGGGGTGACCATTGACGCGGACAGGCAGTCGCCGTGATGAGCACCGCGCGGGGCTTGGTGGGGGGCTGAGCTTCTTGATCGCATCCCTGCGAGGCACGACCGGATCTCCCAGAACGCGTATAGCGTATGCGCGACCCACGTTTCTCCAGGAGTGCTGGAGGTGGTAGTGCCAGATCTGCTAGAGGTGTTCAGGCAAAAGACTGAGGACTTGATGGCTGCCATTGACCGCAAGGGGGGCCTCCGTGGAACTATCCAGTCCCTGCGGCGGCAGATGGCTGAGGCTGATCGGCGGCGGGCGATCGGCAAGGTCAAAGCAGAGCTGAAGCGCCTCAACGGTCAGATAACCGAGATGATCACCGCGGTAGGAGTGCAGGCAGTGGGCTTGCACGAGGCAGGTACGCTCGTCGCTCCGGAGCTTCAGCCCTTGTGTGAGCACATCTTGCGGCTCAGGGCAACTCTCGCCCAGCAGGAAGCTGAGCTGGCCAAGCTCACACCTACTCCCTCAGAAAGTTCCCCGACCGCCGCGAGAACATGCGCTGCGTGTGGGCAGCCCCTTCCTGGCGAGAGCACCTTTTGCCCCAACTGTGGGGCGCGCATTCCAGCCCCCAAGGAGACAGTTGTGTGCGGTCACTGTGGCGCACAACTGCGTGCTCAAGCCCGATTCTGCAGGAGATGCGGGCGGCCGACCGAGTCGCCGAGCCCTCAGCCATGACAGATCGGCCTCTTTGGGCCTGTACTCACTGTGACGGCAGCGTCATGGCCAGTCGTAGCGCGTCGCTCGTGGGCCCTGCCGGTTTGGGTGAAGAGTCAGGATTCGTCCAGGGGCTTCCTTTGGCGATCTCCTCGTGGTTGAGTAGCACGCACCTTGGTAGGGTCAGCCCAGTTGCTGGGTTACGGCGACGAGGGCCCCGATAAACGGTCCCCGGCCCTGGCGGCAGGCCACGACTCGTGGTGACTGGGGGTCTGATGAGCTTGCTGGGAATAGATGTAGGCACTGCTGGCTGTGTAGCGACGGCCTTCTCGGCAGAGGGGGTGCCGCTGGCCCAGTCTCGTCAGGCGTACAGCACCGTTGCAGGTCCCGGTGGGATGCTCGAGCTAGACAGCCGCAGGGTGTGGAACGCCGTGTCCAGGGCCGTCCGCGAGGTAGTCTCCCACACCAGGCAAGATCCCGTCCGCGCACTGAGCGTGTCCTCGATCGGAGAGGCCATGGCCCCCCTCTCAGCCGAAGGGCGCATTCTGGGCAACTGCATAGTGGGCCCCGACGACCGAATCGCACACTATGCGCAAGATGTGGCACAGTCCATGGGCGCTCAGCGACTCTTTGACATCACCGGGAACGTGGCCGTCGGCCCCTACTCTCTCGCCGGCCTCTGCTGGCTTCGCGAAAACGAACCGAGGCTGTTTGCCAGCGCCTGGCGTTTTCTTCCGCTGAGTAGTCTGGTCTGCCATCTGCTGGGCGGCACGGCAACATGCGACTACTCGCTGGCAAGCCGCACGCTCCTCTTTGATCTGGGCAGGAAGGATTGGTCGCGCGAGCTGTTGCAAGCCAGCAATCTTTCAAGGCAGAAGCTTCCGGGGCTAGCGCCGGCTGGTACGCCCATCGGAACGGTGTCACCCATCAGAGCTCAGGAACTGGGCCTCCGTCCCAGGGTCCGTCTGATCTTGGGCGGCCACGACCGGTGTTGTAGAGCTCTCGGTTCAGGAGTCACTCGCAGTGGGATGGCGGTGTTCGGTCTTGGCAGCCAGGTGTCGGTGACGCCCACCTTCCACGCCATTCCCTTGACCTCGTTGATGCTCCGCCGCGGCCTGACTATGGAACATCACCTGGTTCCAGGACTACTCGTGAGCTCCTTCTATGACCGGTCTGGTGGTAGCATTCTGAGATGGTTTGCCGAAACCCTTGCGCCCTTGGAGAGGCGTCAGGCACGCAGGCGGGGTGTGAGCGTCTACGATGCCCTGCTCGCCGAGATGCCCGAGCAGCCGACCAGGCTGATGATGCTGCCCCACTTTGCGCCAACCGGTCCACCCCACTTTGATGCAAGAGCATCTGGGGCGATCCTGGGGCTGGACACCAGCACCACTCGCGGGGAGATGATCAAGGCGCTTCTGGAGGGCGTGACCTATCGCTGCGCCGAGGGCCAGATGCTTTTTGAAGAGGCGGGCATTCGCATCCAGGTCTATCGGGCCACGGGCGGCGGGGCCCGCTCGAACTCCTGGCTCCAACTCGGGGCAGATATCCTGGGGTTGCCCGTGGAGCGCATCCAGGTTGTCGAGCCAGCGACGTTGGGCGCAGCCATGCTGGCCGGGGTGGGCTGCGGCGCGTATGCCGACTTTGAGGAAGCAGTAGAGGCGGCTGTGCACGTTGAGAGGGGCTTTTCTCCCGATGCCAAACGCCACGCTGCCTACCAGGTCAAGATGGATAGGTACTGCGAACTCTACCCCCTGCTGCGTGACTACTTGCATCGTCTGCACGACGCATAAGTCGGGCCTCGCGCCGTGGCGAGGAAGGGGCTTCAAACATAGGGTTGCAGGAGCTCCAGGATTCTCGCCAGAGGCGCGACATCGTCTTCGTCGAACTGGTCAACATCGGCCGAGTCCGCGTCGAACACAGCCACCACATTGTCACCCTTGATGACCGGAAGGGCGATCTCGCTCTTGGCGCGGGCATCGCAGGCAATGTGGCCCGGAAATCGCTCGACGTCCGGCACCACCACAGGCCGCCCGGTGAGGGCGCAATGCAGGCACACGCCTCGGTCGCTCAGCACCTGACACGCCACTGGTCCCTGATAGGGCCCCACATGCAGTTCCCGATCATCGGCCACAAAGTAGAAGCCGGTCCAGAAGTGATGCGGCATCTTGGCCTGCAACACGGCGCAAATGGTGGCCATGGCCGCGACCAGGTTCGGCGACCGGCCCTCGATCCTCTCTTGCAGTTGCGCATAGGCGCGTCGATAGCGACCAGGTCTCCTCTTGTCGATCACCGCTTCATCCCTTGCGCGATCCTTCCCCCCTGCGCCATGCCCAGCCACCAGGCTCTGACACTTGCCAGCGTGCGAGGGCTGGCCATCTTTGAGCTGGCCTCATGTTACTCCCGAACGCGTCGGATGGCAATAGGGCCGATTCTTGACATGGTTCGCGAACAGCCTAGAATTGGCCCCCAGACGGCTGATCCCGGCGCCCAGGGGAGGGACAGGCAATGAGGAGACCACGAGGGCGTATCGACGTCCGACCAAAGCGAGTCGTGAACAGGATCAGACAGGCCCTGGCTCTCGATCCGAGCTGGCGTTTTGCGCGAGATGTTAGGAGTCTAATCTGGGACCACCAGGCATACAGCCTCGCCATTCTGGCTGTCACTGTGGTGCAAGAGCTGGCAGCCCTGTGGCCGGTCAGCCTCCTGGGTCAGCTTGTCGACCGCCTGCAGAGCGGCGACCTGGGAAACACCGTGTGGCTGCTCCTGGGAGCCAGTCTGCTCTACCCTGCCGTGGTGCGTGGGAACGTCATCCTGCGACGCAAGATGTTCTATGAGACAGGCTTTGAGAAAAGAGTGGAGTTGACCCTCAAAGTCGCGCTCAAGGGGGAGAGCACCGACATCGAGACCGCCGGGGCTGCGCACACCAGGGCGGTCAATGCTGCGAGCGGCATCACCAACGCCGCCTATCATGTGTTGGGCAGCTTCACGCCGGTCATCATCAAGATCGTCGTGGTCTCGGGCAGTCTGCTTGCCTACAATCGGCTCCTCGGCCTGGCCTACCTATTGAGCCTGGGTATACTCGCCTTACTGACCGTCCTCTTCAACACCAGACTCCGAGTCCTTCGCGATACCATATACTCGATAATCAGCGAGGCGTCTGGGGCAGGCGTAAGGGTTATCAGCGACCAGGGACAGGCGACCACGCAGCAGAGGTTCAGGGACGTCATGAGAGAAAGGAAGAACGTCCTTGTCGCCCTGGTCCGCAAGAGCCAGCTCTTTCTCGGTGCGAGGCAGGCCACCCTGGTGGGCAGCCAGTTCCTGGTGGTTTTTCTCGCCCTGGGTATGAGGGAGAAGATCGGCCTGACTCCAGGAGACCTTACCAAGATCGTCGGCTACACTGCACAGGTGGCCGCCGCGTTCATAGGTGCGGCGTACGTCGTTGACTCTATCATCAGCCACGTGCGGGCCTATCATGTCTATGCCAGGGTTCACGGCACGTAGGGCCGGCACCACCTGGGCCGCGCCGCTTCGCGCCAGCCCACTGTGCGGCATCGCCTGGCGCGTCCTACGCCTTACGAATCCAGCCTTCGGCGGGCACGCTCTTGCTCCTCTTCGCCTGACACGGATGGGAAACTGGCTATAATGCTGACATCATCAACTAGTGGAGGGGACCTCATGACGACTGTATCCATTCCTTGGGCCATGTGGTATGGCGACGAAAAGTACACGCTCAGTTTCCCCGATTCCTGGGAGCTGATCGTCGCGCGAATGAAAGGCGGTCCCGACATCGGCGACGAGGGCATCCGGCGCGCCTTTGCCGAGCCGATAGGCGCACCGCCCCTCAGGGAAGTCGCCCGGGGGCGACGCGACGCCGCCATCCTCATCGACGACCTGACCCGGCCAACCCCCAGCTACCGCGTGCTCCCCTATATCCTGGAGGAGCTGGCAGCCGCTGGCCTTGACGACAGCAAGGTGCGCATCATCTGCGCCCTCGCCGCCCATCGTTCCATGACCCGCCCAGATTTCGTGAAAAAGATCGGCGTGGACCTGCTGGAGCGCCTGGAGGTGATCAACCACAATGCCTATGACAACCTAGAGTTCTACGGCGTCTCGTCTCGGGGCATTCCCATCTGGGTGAATCGTGATTTCGCCCGTGCCGACTTGAAGATCGCCGCCGGGATGATCACGCCGCGCGGGAGGATGTTTGGCGGCGGAGCCAAGTTGGTGCTGCCTGGGGTGTGTGGGCGACAGACCATCTTCTTGACCCATGCCTATTGCCCAGAGGATTTCTTCAGGCAGCACGTCGATGAGGTCGCCCGCATGGTGGGATTGGCCTACATCGTCAATCCTCTGCTCAATCCCGACGGCGGCATCATGGCCATGGTGACAGGCGACCCCGAGAAGGCGTTCTGGGAGGGCGTCTCGATCGGCAAGAAGCTCTATGGCACTGAGATGCCCGAGGGGATGGATGTGGCTGTGTGCAACGCCTGGCCCAAGGACTCGGAGGGGACCCAGGCGGGCATGGCCTGCGTGCCCCTGTATGGCACGCACCGAAATGTGCTGAAGGAGAACGGCACCATCGTCATTATCTCTGCCTCCCCAGAGGGTCTGGGCTTCCACTCTGTCTTTGGGCCGGGCACGCTTCTCAGGCAGGGGAACCTCAGCGGAGGCGCCAGGCGTAGCCGAAACTACGCCTCCATGCCTCGCATCGTCTTCTCACCCAATCTCAACCAGCACGATGTGCGCCCCATGTTTGGCCCCCAGGCCGTCTTCTGCAAGACCTGGCCAGAGGTGATCGCCGAGCTGCATCGGAGACATGGCAACAGGGCCAGAGTGTGCGTGTTCCCCTGTGGCGCTATGCAACATGCCAGCGCATAGGGGCAGGGCCCGGCCCGGGAAAGGCCCCTGGGGATGCCTCAGCATATGGTACACGCGCGAGCCGGATGGCCGATGTCTGTGAATCAAGCACGGCATCCGCCAACGGCATCAGGTGACCCTTGAGGAAGCAGTAGGATGCTCAGGCGCCGACTGGTTTCCGGCAAGCCTGGCCGACAAGCGAATGTGGGAGATGAAACCTGCGCTAGTATTTGCTCGTACAAGTCTGCGCTGGTCCGAACAAGTACCCCGTAGGGGCACAAGTCTCGTGACGCAAGATCCGTGTTAAGTTGCAAGAAAGAACGCACCATACAGGTTTGCACCATGCTGGTGCAACCAGCATAAACCGCAAATTGATCAAATATCGGGTATTTGTGCAAGCAAGCACTAGCCGTGGGACCAGGCGACCAGTGCGTCATTCAGTGCAGTCATCAGATCGTCCGGAGCCTCCAAGCCTATGCTGACCCGGTAGGTATCATCCTGGTCCATGCGCGGCACGATGAGGCTTTCGTATCCCCCCCAACTGTAGCCAAGGTAGAACAGGCTGAGCAAGCTATCTACAAAACGATGCCGGGCCGCCCCATCCCGACGTTGCAGCCGGAAGCTGAAGAGGCCCGAGTAGCCGGTCATCTGCGATCTGGCCAGCTCATGGCCCGGAAACGACTCCAGACCAGGATGCAGCACCTCTCGCACTTCTGGGCGTTTCTCTAGCCATCGGGCTATGCGCAAGGCCGACGCGTGGTGACGCGCCATGCGCAGCGGAAGCGTCCTGATTCCCCGGATAGCAAGATAGGCATCATCTGGCGACAGCACGCCTCCCAGGAGCCTGGCCGTTTCTCGAACGCGGGCCATCAGGTCCTTGGGACCGGCCACCAAACCGAGGAGCAAGTCCGAGTGGCCGGCGATATACTTGGTGCCCGAGTGGACAACCAGGTGAATGCCCAGGGCAATGGGATTCTGGTAGAGAGGCGTGGCCCAAGAGTTGTCTGCCAGGGTGACCACTCCATGTTCGCGCGCCGCATGGGCTGCGGAGCGCAGATCCTGGATATCGAAGGTCATGCTGCCGGGGGACTCGAGGTAGATTAGGCGCGTGTTGGGTCTGATGCGCGACGATAGGTCGGCTGCCTCTTGAGGAGCAAAGTACTCAGTTTGAACTCCGAGGCCCCGCAACACGGTGTCGCAAAACCTGCGCACCGGGCCATAGGCGCAGGAGACGACCAAGAGACTATCACCCGCCTCCACGAGGGCGAGAAGCGTCGTGGTGATCGCCGCCATGCCGGAGGCCAGGGCCAGCGCGTCCTCCGCCTGCTCCAGGAAGGCGATCTTTTCCTCAAGCACGTGTGTCGTCGGGTTGCCCGAGCGGGCGTATGCAAGGCGCCGCTTCCTCCCCTCCCGCGTATCAATGAATTCCTGCAGGCTCTGGAAGCAGAAGAGAGAAGCATGCACCACCGGCGGATTCACCGCCCCTTCCCACTCGTGGGGCGTGTCGCCCAAATGCAACAACTCGGTTTCTCTGTTCATATCCATCCATCCTTCCTGTTGGCCAGCACCCTACAAGGCTCCACGCACAAGGTTCGGCTAGCGTGTAGGGCGCATCGCCCCGGCATCTCCGGCCTTCGGCCTCCGACCGGGATCTGCGACGATGCGCCCCTACGAGAAGCAAGAAGAAAGCTGAACTCCTGCCGTGTATGCGCGATTGATTCCGGATGTGACCGCCATCCGGAATGTCTTTCCACCCTCAGTCACTAGCCTACGAGTTCCCTCACCTAAGAATCTTACCCAAGGGGTGATCGATACGTCATCTTTGATCTTACTATGACTCGGGCATAGTTGCTAGCTGCCCAGATCTGGTGCTGCAGCCCCTGTGGCTGCTGTCGCAGGCGGACCGGATTGAGGTGGCGGTAGGCGTCAGCTATGAGATGCCTTGTGGCCTGAGCCAGTGTCTCAAGGGCAAGGAGCTTCTGGTAGGTCGTAGACATGGCGAAGCCAGCTGATGAGCTTACAGACACTGATCTGCACGTGTGGCGCTGGGCTGCGACGTGGACCAGCCCAGGAACCTGGCCAAGAGTGTGACCGTGGAGTAGGGCGCCGCCGCGCGACCCGGGCTACCCCTTGGTCGGCGACGTCGGGGCGTGGTAGCCGAAGTCGGTCGTTTCCGAGGCGGGGCCTGGTTCTCAGCGGGCGATGACCATCTTTGGTCCCGAAACCGAACGTCGAGGAGACTCGTCGCCCAACTAGAACTCACCCAGGTCGGGCAGATGCCGGACGAGCTCTGCGCGCACCTCGCCCTTCATGCGCGCAACGCTCTCCTGGCTGCGGCCCTCGAAGCGGAGAGAGAGCTTGGGAGAGGTGTTCGACGCCCGAATCAGGGCCCAATCGCCCTCGCCAAAGTATATGCGCGCGCCGTCGATATCGATCACCCGGTAGCGCCGGGCAAAGACCTCGCGCACAGAGTTGACCACATCCCACTTCAGGTAGTCGGGACAGTCCAGCCGCAGTTCGGGAGAACTGACGTAGACCGGCAACCCCTCCAGCAGATCGGCGAGCATCCTGCTCAGGGGCTCTCCGTGGTGGTCCATGTAGCCGAGCAAGAGCGCAGATGCGTAGAGGGCATCGTCGAACTCGATCGGTGGATCGTTGAAAAAGACGTGACCGCTCAGCTCTCCGCCAATCACCGCCCGCTCCTCGTGCATCCTGGGCAGAATGGAGGTGTTGCCACACTTGCACATCACCGGGATGCCGCCATACTTGCGCACGCCTTCGAAGAGGGTCTCAGAACAGCGGACCTCGAACACGGCTTTGCCGGGGCCAGCGCGCAGGGCCTCACGAGCGTACAGCAGTAGATACGTGTCGGGCGACACCACCTGGCCCCTTTCATCCACGATGCCAATGCGGTCTCCGTCGCCATCAAAGGCCACTCCCACGGCGCAACCTTCTCTCAGAACCAACTGTCTCAGTTCTTCCAGGTTCTCCGACACACTGGGATCGGGAGGATGGTTGGGGAAGGTGCCGTCTGGCTCGCAGTAGATGGGCACAACCTCGCAGCCAAGCTCGCGCATCAACCGCACCGCCAGCGGCCCACCGACGCCATTGCCTGCGTCTATGGCCACCTTGAATCTGCGCGACAACTGCACCTTGTGGAGGAGGCAATTCAGATAGGGATAGATGGCATCTCGCGCCAGGTGCGCACCTTCACCGGAGGCAAAGGCGCCACTGGCAATGAGGCGCTCTACCTTTTGCAGCTCTTCCCCTGCCAGCGCCGTCATGCCGATCTGAAGCTTGAGGCCGTTGAACTCGGGAGGGCTGTGGCTGGCTGTGACCTGTACGGCGCCGTCAACCCAGAAGTGGTTGACCGCAAAGCAGGTCACGGGCGTAGGCACCTGGCCGATGTCGATCACCTCGCAACCCGAATCCATCAATCCTCTTATCGCCGCCTGGCTGAATGCCGCAGAGCTCGGGCGCACATCTCGGCCCACGACGATCTGTCGGCGTCCCGTGCGGCGCTGCATATACGTGCCAAAAGCACGCCCCATCGACTCCAGCACAGTGGTGGTCAACTGGGAGCCCACCATGCCACGAATGTCGTACTCGCGAAAGATGGCCCGGCTGACCGCCAGTTGCTCTTGAAGCGCATAGTCGTGCAGTAGGGAGCGCAATGCCTCGCCCAACTTGACCGGATCGTGGCGCACGACCAGCTTCTCCTGACCGGTCCACCTGTCTGTATCCAGCACCTCCACTGCCAGGTTGCGTTGCATCAGGACGGCGCCTTCGACCAGAACCATCTCCTGAGGGGTTCCGGGGAATATGACGACCTGCGAGCCATCGCTGCCCACCAACTGGGGCTCCACCAGGTCTGCGGACGAGTTCCGGTATCGCTCCAGAACCTCGTCGCTGATGACCCCGCCACGGTGGGCCAACACATAGTCGAGGCGAAAGCCACAGTGCTTTTGCACCACGCGCACGTGTTCGGCCACCGAATAGCCCTCGGTCTGGTTGGGTTGGGTCATCAAGTTGCAGATAAAGATCTTTCGAGCGTTGCTTGCGCGGATAGTCTCGTTGATCTCTTTGATGAGCAGAGCGGGAATCAGGTTGGTGAAGATGGAACCTGGGCCGATTACGATGGCATCTGCCTTCCTCAGAGTGGCCAGCACCTCGGGTGTGGGGCGAAAGTCGGAAGATGGCTGGCCCATGGCCTCGGATACCAGGAACACCCGACGAATCGTCGTGCCTGGTTTGCCCTGAGTGATCGCCCTCTCACCCAGGAGTCTTGAACCATCGGACAGCTCGGCGCACACCTCGACGCGATCAAGGGTGGGGATGAGCACTTCGTCGGCCGACGTGCCCATGGAGGAGTGCAACTGGGCAAAAGAAGCTCCGGCATTCGCTGGCGGGACCACACCGACAGTGTCCCATGGGGCATCTTTGCGGGCGGACAGCAGCATGGCTAACCCCTGCGTGCCAGCAAAGCCCACAACAACCGAACGCTTACCTGGTTCCTTGGTCAAGGCCCAACTCCTCGTGTGATGTGCCGTGCCAGCAGCTCCCGAGGGAACCGTACCAGTCCAGCAGTACTGCCTGCCCCCACGTTGCACCGGATAGCTCTTTCTCTCCCATTATGGCCCATTCTGCGCTGGAGCGCAACAACGCCTGCTGAGACTCTAACCCGCCTCTGCCGACTGCAAAGCTTGGCCGCTCTTGGGGCAGCTCCTCCAAAGAGTGGACGGCATCTACACTCGCCACCGACTTGCTCCCCGCGCATGTCAGTACCTGTGTTCCCTGGCTCGCCCAGTTCTCTCGGGCCGACAGATGGCGCACCGGCGCTTTTGACGGCTGCAACGCAGGTCGATATGATACTCGCAGTGTCTGCCTCACGAGGAGCAAGTTCCAGATATGGCCTCCAACCGGAAACAATTGAGCTTGCTGGTCAAGCCGGTCTCGGGCGACTGCAACCTGCACTGCGCCTACTGCTTCTACCACGATCGCCCGAGTGACCCTTACAAAGGGACGCGCCGCCATCGCATGAGCGCCAAAGTGCTGGGCCTTCTCATCCGACAGGGGATGAGGCTGAATCGGGAACAGGCCAGTTTCGGATGGCAGGGCGGGGAGCCCACCCTGGCCGGCCTTGACTTTTTCAAGAGGGTCGTTGAGCTACAGAAAAAGTACGGGGCCCGGGGGCAGGTGGTGAGCAATGGACTGCAAACCAACGGTATTCTGCTCGACGACGAGTGGGCCCGTTTCCTGCGCGAGTACAACTTTTTGGTGGGGGTGAGCCTCGACGGTCCGGCCATCTACCATGACCATTACCGGACCTACGCCAGTGGGGCCCCGACTCACGAGAAGGTGATGGAAGCGCTGCACCTGCTCCGCCATCACCAGGTCGAGTTCAACGTGCTGGCTGTGGTAAATCGCTTGACCGCAGAGCATGGCCTGGAGATATACGACTATTTCCTCTCCCAGGGCTTCTCTTTTCTGCAATTCATCCCCGTTGTGGAGCTTGATCCAACCACGGGTCAGCCCACCGACTTTTCGGTGACCCCAGAGCAGTTCGGAGACTTTCTGTGCGGGGTATTTGACCGGTGGTACAACGGGGGGAACCCGGAGGCCTCGGTTCGCGATTTTGACGCGACCCTTGGCGTCTATCTTGGCCAGGAGGCGCCTTTATGCGCCTTTCAGAAAGAGTGCGGGAGCTATCTCGTCGTTGAGCACAATGGAGACATATATCCATGCGACTTTTTCGTCAGAGAAAGCCTCTATCTGGGAAACCTGCTCCACACGCCTCTCCAGCAAGCCTTCGAGAGCCAGGCGCTAAGGCACTTCGCCGCCAAGAAATCACTGCCCCGTCCAGAATGCCAGGCTTGCACCTGGCTCCCGCTCTGCAATCAGGGCTGCCCTCGATTCCTGGGCGTTGATGGAAGCCGTCGTCACTACCTTTGTCGCGCCTACCAGCGTTTCTTTGCCCACAGCCAGGCTGGATTCATGGACCTGGGGAACCGCCTGCTGCGGCAGAGGGGCCTGGACCCTGACAAGGCTCTCAAGCCCCCCACACGGCCGGTGGGCCGCAATGATCCCTGTCCCTGCGGCTCTGGAAAGAAGTTCAAGCACTGCTGCGGGCGCAGGTGAGTGTCTACTGGACATGCGGCGCGCCAGCGACTACAATGCCACGTATATCGAGGGTGTGGGTTATCATACCTTCCCACTGGTCGCGACGAGCAGGGGTGCGCGGGGCGTGGCGATCAAGGCATCATTCGGGCCATTATCCAAAGGTCTTATCATCATGGAGGGGAATCATGGATCTCTTCGACAAGTGCCGCAAGTTCACCAGAGCGGCAGAGGCAAGGGCATCGGGCTTTTATCCCTATTTCATTCCTCTGGAAGACACCGAGGGCACCGAGGTGGTGGTCAACGGCAAGCGCATGATCATGATCGGCTCCAACAACTACCTGGGGCTGACCACGCATCCGAGGGTGCGCCAGGCGGCAATGGATGCGATCAAGCGCTTCGGGACGAGTTGCACTGGTTCGCGTTTCCTCAACGGGAACCTGGCCTGGCACAATCAGCTAGAGCAAGAGTTGGCCGATTTCATCGGCAAAGAGGCAGGGCTCGTCTTTACCACGGGCATGCTCACCAACCTGGGCACCATCTCGTCGCTGGTGGGACGAGGAGACGTGGTCATCACCGATCGTGAGGATCATGCCAGCATCATCGATGGCTGTCGGCTGAGCTTTGGCGAGATGAGACGCTTCAAGCACAACGACATGGCCCACCTCGAGCGCGTCCTGCAGGGATGCGACGACAAGCCCAAGCTGGTGGTGGTGGATGGCGTGTTCAGCATGGGAGGCGACATCGCTCCCCTGCCAGAGATCACCTCCGTCTGTGAGAGACACGGTGCGCGCCTCATGGTGGACGATGCGCATTCTTTGGGCGTATTGGCCCAGGGCCGTGGCACCGCCGCTCACTATGGACTGACGGACAAGGTTGATCTCATCATGGGCACCTTTAGCAAGGCGTTTGCATCTCTAGGGGGGGTGATCGTCGGTGACGCTCAGGTCATCGACTACATCAAGCACAATGCCCGCGCCCTGATCTTTAGCGCCAGCATGCCACCCTCCAACGTGGCCGCCGTGGCGGCTGCGCTACAGGTCATCAAGGAGGAGCCAGAACGGGTGAGCCGGGTCCAGGCGATCGGCGAGAGGATGCGCAAGGGGTTCCAGGAACTGGGCTTCAACACTCTCAACAGCCAGACTCCGATCGTGCCCATCCTGGTGGGCGACGACATGAAGACGTTCGTGTTCTGGAAGGAGCTCTTCGAGGCGGGGATCTTTGTGAACGCAGTGGTGCCTCCCGGGGTGCCCCCAAACCAATCCATGCTTCGCACCAGTTACATGGCCACTCACACTGATGCTCATCTCGATCGCGTGCTAGAGGTATTCGAACAGGTCGGCAAGAAACTGGACATCATCTGACCAGCGCCCCGCGCACCTTCCACCAATAGGGGAGAGGGTCTCGGAGCGATGAAGGGCGTAGGGCGCATCGCCCCGGCATCTTCGGCCTTCGACCGGGATCTGCGACGACGCGCCCCTGCTACATCCGCACCACCTGGATGCCCACAAACTTGCAGAACGCCTCCACCGCATCGGCGATATCGCCATGCACCATGCTGGCATGGTTGGTGAATCCCTGCTCGGCGAGCGTTCGATGCAATCCTGCGAGATCGGGCACTTTGACCCAGCCCCAAGTGCCTCGCAGTTCGTCCGCCGAACGGATCACCTCGCCTCTGGTGATGAGCATCTTGAACTCGCCGTCGTGTTCTGCCAGAGAGCATAGGGTGACCATGCCAGGTTTCAATTGGAACTCGATCGCGCATTGAGCTCTTTCCGGGCCCACTATCCGACTCATGATGCTCTGTTCGCGCACCACGATCGCGTCTGGATCGGCGGCCAAAGACGCGGAAGCGTTGCCGCAGTGCCAGGCCAGGAAGACGTTCTCCAGCTCCTGATGTTGAATGGCCCACTCAATGAGGCAGGGCACGGTGGCTCTCAGGGAGGCCAGGTATTGTACCAGCATGGTCAAGGCACCATATAGGTCGGCCTCACAAGAGGTCATCATCCCCTCCTGGGTCAGCCGGCTCAGGGTCAGGCAGGCGCATATCCCATACACCTCTTGCATATCACGCCAGCAGGATAGTGCCGCGGCGGAAAGCTCTCGCTCCCTGAAGCACTCGCGCAGAGCCAGCTCCAGCCGCGCCGCCTTGAGGAGAGCTCCCTCACTGCAAGGACGGCAGTCTGCCTCGCGTTTCATCTCATTCAGGGTGGCCAGCACGCGGTGGTCCCCTTGCGGCCGCGCGTTGGCGCTGGCGAACACCTCGGAGAGGGGGATGTTCACCACCCGCTGACGGAATCGCTGGACGAGCGCCACCTCGTTGACCAGTGAGGTCTCGACGCGCTCTGGACGGAGGCCAAACATCCCGATCCGGGCACCCAGGAATCCATTCACCGCCGCGCAAGCTCGGGCAAAAGCCAACACCCAGCGTGCAAAAGCCGTGTCCTCTGGCCAGACGGTGCCCATAAAGATGTGGGGGATTCTGCGACGGTGAAGAGCCGACGTAAGCGACAGCGTCCCTGAGAAGGAATCGGACCGACGACTGCCATCCTCGGCGAAGGGCCCTTCCCTGGTGCCAAAGACCAGTACGGGCAGGTCCAGCGCCTCGGCGACGCTGGCCGCCGAGATCTCATCGCCATAAGTCATGGTACCAAGGATGATTCCCTGAACTCCCTGTTTGGCAAAGAGGTCTATTGTGGCCCTGGCTCCCACATCGTCCCGCACCAGACCGTTGTGAATCAAGCCCACACTCGGGACCACCGTCTCGATACTGTCGATCGACTTGAACACACTGAGACAGCGGCGGCGCATCCCGATAGCCCAGTCTTCGTCGTAGGGATACCGATGAGAGGGAACAAACCCCAGCCGTATCTTTTTCATGAATCAGCTCCTTTGGCGGCTCTCGGCACTAGGCACCACCCAGCCTGAAGTAGGAGGTGCAGTGAACGGGCGGTCCATACCGGCTTGAGAAGCATGTCCTGGGGCAAAGCCTCATGCGTCGCTACCCGCACGCCAGGGATCGTGCGCAGCCGGCTCAGGGCGATTTCTGGGGAGCTGAACACGGAAGCAAGAGCCCCCCGGGGTACTACAAGCAGCCCGAGCAAATCGCGAGGCGTCGGCGTTTCAAGCGGGCGAGCCCAGAAAGTGACGATGACCAGGATCCGGCACTGGCGATGCCGGCCTCGTAGGTAGAGATTCTCGCTGATGGTGCAGAGGGCGGGCGCTGGATGCGATCGCTGATCGAGCACCAGCGCATCAGCCACGGACCGTTCGTAGACCAAATCCGTTCTGACGGCCGATTCGATCGCCACCGGCACGCCCAGCTCCTCCTCTATCTCGCGGTGGAGACAAGCCAGCACAGTCTCGCCGGGCTCGATCGACCCTCCCAGTCCTCCGATGCCCCCCACCAGAGCGCCATCTTGACGGTGTTGCCAGTGCTTGGGCTTGGTGATCTCAAAGTAGAGGGCCTCATCATCGTGCACGAGTGCAGAGACACCGGTAACGCCCCAAGAAGCTCCCCCACAAAGCCCCTCAATGCGCCCCATCAATTCAGGGTAGAACCTGAACAGATCAAGCATTCTTCAACTTTCTGTCAGACTTGGGCCACTTGCGCCCTTCGACCTGCAGATCGCCCCTCCCAGGCTGCGCTCGCGTCTGGAAGTCGATTCTACCACAACTTGCTTTGAAGGGGAAAGCTCGGACTGGAGGAGGGTACTCTCCAAGGCGCTGCCGTCCCCGGCGCATTGACTTGCATGCCCCTGCGTGCTACGATCGCAGCGAGTTGGCAAAGGGTCGCGCTGGCGTTGGCCGGCAGCTTCACTCGTCGAGGCTGTCCCTCTGGCGGGGTCTTGGTCCATGCCCTCCCACCGCTGCATAGCCGACGGTGTGAGAGGCGTGCAGGGAAGGGGAGCGAGAGGAAGGCTTCCCAGGACTTTGCGTCGCGCCTTCTCCTGAGCGGAGCAACCGGTGTTCTATCCCCGACGAACCCCCGTTGCTGACCAGTCACTCATCTCTCCGCATGATCTTGAGATGGCGCTCATAGCCCTCTGGAGAGAGCGACGATCCGATGGAGATACTAGAAGGTCTTAACCCTGCCCAGGCGCAGGCAGTACAAGCTGTCGATGGGGCGGTCCTGGTTCTGGCTGGTCCAGGATCGGGCAAGACCAGGGTTCTCACCCATCGGATCGCCTACCTCATCCGGGCGCGCGGCATCGGCCCGTATCACATCCTGGCGCTCACCTTCACCAACAAGGCCGCCCGCGAGATGGTCTCTCGCCTCAGACAGCTAATCGGGGGTGACACGACCAGGCTGACCATCGGCACCTTCCACGCCACTTGTGCTCGCATCCTGCGACGCGAAGGCCACCACGTGGGCGTGAGCAGCAACTTTGTGATCTATGACCAAGACGATCAGAGACGCCTGATCGCAAGCATCCTCAAGGACCTCGAGCTCGATACCGCGATGTATCGCCCAGCTTCCGTGTTGAACGCGATCTCTCGGGCCAAGAACGATCTCATCACCGCCCAAATCTATCGCCCGCCCACCTACTGGCACGAGGCAGTGGCCCGCGTCTTTGAGCGATATGAGAAGGAGAAGGCCAAGAACAACGCTCTCGACTTTGACGACCTCTTGCTCAAAGCTGAGGAGCTTTTCCGCGTCTGCGAGGAGGCGCGAGACCGCTATCGAAATCGCTATTGGTACATCCTGGTGGACGAGTTCCAGGACACGAACAAGGCCCAGTACGAGCTCATCTTGCGTCTCGCTTCGGACCAAGGCAACCTCTTTGTCGTGGGCGATGAGGATCAGAGCATATACAGTTGGCGGGGGGCGGACTTTCGCAACGTGTTGCGCTTTCGCGAGGATTTCCCCCAGGCCAGAGTATTCCTTCTCGAGCAGAACTATCGCTCGACGGGGACCATCCTCGAGGCTGCTCAGGCCATCATCTCGCACAACTCGCAGCGCGTGGACAAGACGTTGTGGACCAACAACGAGGACGGCCGTCCCATCAGCTTGATCGAGGCCTACGACCAAAGAGAGGAAGCCCAGTTTGTGGTGGGCGAGATCCAGCGATTGGTGTCCGAGGGAATCTGTAGGCTTGGCGACTGCGCCGTCATGTACCGGACCAATGCTCAGTCACGGGTGCTCGAAGATGCCTGTATGCGCCACGGCATACCCTATACGCTGGTCGGCGCCACGCGATTCTACCAGCGCCGGGAGATCAAGGATGTCGTGAGCTACCTTCGCGTAATCCACAACCCACGCGACGAGGTGAGCCTTCTCCGCATCATAAACGTGCCCGCACGCGGCATCGGGAGCAAGACTGTCGAGCAGCTCAGGTCTTGGGCGGGGAGCATGGGTCTATCCATGGGATCTGCTCTCCAGAGGATGGTCGAGCTATCTCGGGAAGAGGGGGCAGCATCCAAGATGCCTTTCTCGCCGCGCGCGCGCTCGGTCTTGCTCGCCTTTGCCCAGATGCTTGCCCAGCTCGTCGAGGCCAGGGCGCAAGAGACCCTGTCCGATTTGCTCGACGCTGTGCTGGAAGGGACCGGCTACCTGAGCTTCCTGCGCGACGGCACAGAAGAGGGCAAGGATCGGGCGAACAACGTGCGGGAGCTTTTCTCGGTGACCGAAGTGCATGACCATCTGCCGCCCGAGCTAGCCTTGCCAACGTTTCTGGAGGAGACGGCTCTGGTCTCGGATACCGACAATCTGAAGGATGAGGCTGATACTGCAACCCTGTTGACTCTCCACATGGCCAAAGGGCTGGAGTATGACACGGTGTTCATCGTGGGCATGGAAGAGGGCATTTGTCCCCATAGCCGTTCGATGGACCAGCCAAACGACATGGAGGAGGAGCGCCGACTGTGCTACGTGGGCATCACCCGAGCCGAGAGGCGTCTCTATCTGCTTCGCACGTTCCGCCGCACCATATATGGGGACTCGAGCGTGCGCGAGCCATCCCGCTTTCTACGCGACCTCCCCGCTCACTTGACCGAGGGCAACGCAGTGCCACAAAGGTTGACTGCGCGCGTCGCTACGACTGCGCGCGCGGCAACGACCGCGCGCAATGCCACGCATCGAGACGAGGTGCGCGAGCTGGTGTCTCGGCGGCGTGCCGCAGTGCAAAGAGCGCTGGCACGACGCCGCCCGCTGAACAGCGTGGAGAATGTGGCCAGTGCCGCCGTCGGGGATAAGGGCCCACAGAGAGCAGCCGCTCCCTTTGCTTCTGCGGACCCTGGCCAGCCTGCTGCCAGGCCCTCGTTTCGACCCGGCCAGCGGGTGAAACATCCTCACTTTGGCCCGGGCATGGTCGTGGCCAGCAAGGTCGTTGGCGACGACGAGGAGGTGACCGTGGCCTTCGAAGGTCAAGGGGTCAAACGCCTGATGGCCAGCTACGCCAAGATGACGAAGGGCTAGTCGGGGATGGCTTGAAGCTAGAGCCTGAGTTCGAAACTCGCTTCCCGACGCAGTATATCGTCCAAAGCGTTCCATCGTGCAGAGGCATCTCTTCTGCTCAACTCACGGTGAACGGAGCATTCACAGCGCCGGTTGCGCGGCTCTGGACATCGTTTGATTGTCTCTCTCAGCCCTTCCACATCCTCCGCACTCACGTGATACCCCCTGTGGTCGATGGACTCGGTGCCAAAGGCTCCTCGCCTCGATTCTTCGTAGACAGCGATCGCGGCAAAGCCACACTGAGAGCACTCCACGACCTGGAGCGTTATCTCATCCGAACGACTATCAGGAGGTAGTTCGATCGTGGAGATTGTCTTCAAGGCTTTGGGTGTTGAGCATTCCGGGCACAGAAATGGCACTTGAGCTACTCCTCCCTGCCTGATTAGATGTCTGCCGCCGCCGGGTGAAACGACGCAGGCAACAACCAGAGACACGCTTCGTAACCAAGACAGGCAACAAGCCATCGATCGGGCGGTCGGGTGCGGCGAGTTGTTAGGCGGCTCTTCTTCCTACGTCAAAAGAACTATTTGCTATCACTGGATAAGGTTGTGCCTTTTACACAATTGCTCAAGTCGGCTGATGTGTGATTGCAGTTGCTCGCTAGTAGGCGGTTCGAGCGTCATATCGTCGTGCGGATGGCTAACCACAAAGTTGTAGGTTGCCCGAATGCCATCTGCTTCTCTAGGAGAGAGTTGATTACACTTTGGCAGGAGATCCCGTTCAAGCCTCGGGAAGGTAACGTCTCGATACTTTGCTGGTAATGAATCAGTTGCTTGCTGGTACAGTATCTTGGGGATCCTTTCCACCGCCCGCCTTAGACACCCGCTAGCGTGGCGTCGGCGTTCAGCATTTCCTGCTCTATACTCATTTGCTTGATCGAGGTAGTCCTTTAACGGCGGTGGTTTTTCCTCAATGTTAGGGCCAGCTCGAGAGTAATCAGTAAACTCAATGCGATACGGGAATCGTCGTCTATGGACCAGGGCAAGATTTTCGGCGAATTTGTCCAAATGGGTAAGCAGAATCACTTGGTGTCCCGTCTCCATCAGTCGATCTACGACATCCATCTTCAGCCGCTCGCTATGAGATTCGTCCATCGATTGGACAGGGTCGTCCAAGACCACGAAACCTAGATCGCCAACTGAGGTAGCTTGGATTAAGTAAACAGCCAAACCAAGACAGTTGATTTGCGATTGGCTAAAGTTTGGAGGCGCTTCTATCTCTTCCCCGTAAGATTCGCCCAAGAGCCTGAGTGCCGTCTTTGTCACACGGATTCGACTAAACGTGACGTCCTCGTTCGGGTTCAACAACCTATACCATTCCCGTATATCCTTTTCCTTTTGCTTCAACCTCTCCTTCTGTTTCTGAGCGATAAATGATCGTACCTTCACCTGCAGATCCCTGAACCTAGACTCCAGGCGGTTGTAGCGGATAGCCTTTGCAATCTCTGGCCATCTATTCCAGAAGTCTTGTAGCAGACCAATAGCCCTCACTTCCTCAATGGAAGATATCTTGGCTTCCATAATTGGCTTGATCCTGTAAAACTGCTCTTTATATGCAATCTGATACTCAAACAGGGATGGAGCAAGTTTCTTTACTCGGCTTGGGAGTTTCCCAAGTTGTTCAAAGAAGGTCTCATCATATTGCTGTTGTTTCAACATCTGGCGAGCATACTCTATTTGCTTGTTGCCTTCTTTGTACAAGTCATTCCATCGTTCTCTTTGTCTTACCAGCTTAATCCGCGCGGTCTCGTATTGGGTTAGTTCTGCACTGTCTGCCAGTAGCTGCCGAATCTTATCCCTCCCTTCTCCTTCGGGAAGTTTGGGCGCAAAGATGCTTGCTTCTCCAAAAATGCCTTGCCATTCCGACGCAAGCTCCTTCAGTTCCTCGTCGATCTGCTTCGAGATTTGTTGAGGATCCTCAAATCCTTCAACCAATTTGGCGTATGCCTCTCTTTGCTTTTCCGTCAATGTCTCCCGCTTGCAAAAAGGACATAGCTCGGGATGCAAAGCCGAGATCAGTTCCAGGCCAAGCTGGAGGAAACGGATTTGCTTCGCTTCCGGTGAGTCGAAAGAAGCTCTGATGAACTCGGTAAGTCTACCAATCAGTGGGAGGAAGTTCTGGTTCAATCGTTCGATCCTCTCCCTCAACATTTTACTCTTAGATTCTAGACTGTCGGAGATCTGGTATGCCGAGAGGTTCAAGACATTCGCTTGTTTCTTCACTCTTGTTTCGGAGAGTTTTTCTGGGACCGCGCTTTCCGTCAACCCCGGGCTCTCTGTTCTCTCACGGATTTCTTCCAATAGACTGTATCGAGCTTCCTGAAGCGAACCTGTCGTGAGATGGGTGAGCACAGAGCCTAACATACCATATTGCCCAGCTTCTTCTGATAATCTGTCATATGTGACACAATCTTTGGGCTTTCTCCGCTTGTACTCCATATGTGCATCTTGCACATCCTTCTGCATTCGTATTAGGGAATCTAGGCCAAGGAGATAAGAGAGGATTTCACGTCGCGACTTCGGATTCGTATAGATGAAATCACGTAGTCCGTGCTGGGCTATGATAGGATGAGACGCTGTGGGTGAAAAGCCCAACGAAGTGAAATCATCAACCAGTTGACCATCTAGACAAGCTTGAGAGGCTTCTGCATCAATCAACTCCCGACGCAAAGTGATTATGTCGTCTTGGTGCAAGGCCTTCAACTCAACGTAAGCTCTTCTATCGTCAGGGTAATGGATATTCCTATAAGTATCTCTGTACTCTGTCTTGCTGTATTGATCCTTACCTCTGTGGCATCTGACTGTGTATCCGAAAAACAGCCACTCCAAGGCTTCTGCCAAGCTCGTTTTGCCAGTGTGGTTGTTACCCGAAACGATGAGCAAATCACTGTCAAGCTCAACCTCTTGCTCGTCGTTGAAACCTCGAAAACCGGCGATTCTTATCCTCTTCAATCTCACAGCTTTCCTCCAATGTCCTGAGAGCAGCTTCAACCAGGGCTTCTGCTCCTTGATCACCATCAAGATAGGCTTGAATCCACGACTGTTGAACTGGATCTCCCAAGAATTCCTTGAACTCTGCAACTAAGTCCTTTTCAGGCATACATTCTCTCCCTTTGATGATGGCCCGACGTGAAACTCGTTGACTGGTACAATGGGGCTGGCTCGCCCAGATGTTTACTGTTCCGAACCTCTATACCGTTACCCATTATAGCAGCACTGTATCATGAAAACCCCGATATGTCAACTCAAGGAGGACGCACACAATTGCCAAAGCGCCCCAAGAAACTCCTTGCCCGGCTTCGCCAATGCCGTCCGCCTGCAACACCCGGCGCGCTTTGGCGCAGCGCTAGCTGGCCACGGCCTGGAACTGGGGGCGGAACTTGTAGTTGTAGTGGATGAGTCCGTTGTCTCCCTCAACATAGGTCTTGCGAGTGACCATCTCCACAGGCATCCCGATCTGCACCTCTTCGCTCTCCACGTCGGTGAGCTGTGCCGCAACCATGGGTCCCTCATCGAGCTTCACCAGGGCTACCACATAGGGTGCGTACTCCTCAAAGCCCTCAGGCGCCGTGTAGACCGTTGAGTAGGAATAGACCACCCCCTTGCCGCTGAAACGATAGGGGATGTTGGCCGGACCATTGCATTTCGGGCATATGTCACGAGGGGGGAACAGCCTGGCTCCACACTGCGGGCATTCCTCCCCGACAAGACTCAAACGTTGCTTGCTCGTGCGCCAGTAGGAAGAGAGTTGCATAGTAGACCTCCGATTCTGTCTAGTCCACACGTCTCAGGATATGGGTTATCACGTTCGCAAGACATCCGCCAATGCTCTGGGTCATGCCCACACGACAGTCGGGCAATTGGTTTGCACCTGCCTGGCCGCGAAGCTGCTGCACGGCCTCGACCACCTGGTACAGCCCCGATGCGCCCACCGGATGCCCGCGAGCCTTGAGTCCACCCATGGTGGAAATGGGGATAGAACCCTGTAGGATTATCTCTCCCTCCATGGCCAGGCGCGCCCCCTCTCCTCGAGGCGCAAAGCCTGCCGCCTCCAGGGACAGGGCGGCCATGATGGTGAAGGCATCGTGCAGCTCAAAAAAGTCAATGTCTTCTGGGCCGAGGCCAGCCTGCTCATAGGCTCGTCGCGACGATGTGTAGGCGGCCTGGGGATACAACGGATCGTCACGCTCGTGCAGGGCCACCGAGTCGGTGGCAACCGCCGAGGCAACGATGCGCACCGCCCTCGAGTTGCTGGCACCTGCGAGTTCGGTGGGAGCCAGCACCACCGCGGCCGCCCCATCGCCGATTGCCGATGAATCGAGCAAACTCACCGGCGCAGCGATCATCCTCGCCCCGGCAAAGGCCTCGGCGCTGATCGCCCTGCGGAACATCGCATTGGGGTTGTTGACTGCGTTGCGGTGGGCATTCATGGCGAACTCGGCAAAGTCCTGGTGCCGGTAGCCAAACTCGAACATATAGCGCCGCATAAGGAGCGCGTTGAGAGCCACAAAGGAGAGTCCGTGCTCTCCCTCATAGAGGGCATCCGCCGCTGCGACGAGGGCACGCGTCGTCGCCGCTGAGGGTGCATCAGTCATCTTTTCCACGCCGCAGGCGACCACCACGTCGTGCATCCCGCCTGCCACGGCCAGAAAGGCCATACGCAGAGCCGCGGCTCCAGACGCACAGGCGGCCTCCACCTTGATCGCCTCGATACCGCGCAGGCCAGCGTGGTCAGCGATGAGAGCGCCCAGGTTCTCCTGCCGGGATAGCTGTCCCGACAGCATGTTGCCGACGAACAAT
>SDBU01002484.1_pt1 | contig 24398 bp, 35 predicted proteins | sample 2277071 | NCBI WGS metagenome assembly SDBU01 (sample SAMN10397929, study PRJNA504765) | marine sediment metagenome | isolation source: marine sediment core GS08_GC12, 126 cmbsf | place: Arctic Ocean: Gakkel Ridge, Loki's castle | collected 2008
CCCTTCCAATGCCCATAATCATCAATTATCAATACCCCATTCGGTGATAACCTCGGGAACATATGCACCATTTCGTGATATGTAGACTCATAAAAATCCGTATCAAGACGGAGTATGGATATTTTTTCAGGCACAATCCCTGGTATGGTATCTTCTACCTTTCCTTGAATAAAATAGAGATTTTGGGGTGGATACTCTGTTGAAAACATGACTTTCTTTACAGTTCCAAGCGAAATAGAACTCCACGTATTAATCTCCTCTACATCCTCTGTCTCCCCCTTATAATTAACATCCTTTGACATTGGCTCTGCCATCCCACTATATGTGTCATATAAATAGATGGATTTCCTAGTATCTTTCAATGCTTGGAGTGTTAATGCGCATAACATCATACTCCCACCCTTCCATACACCACATTCCACTATATCCCCCGGTATCCTGTTTTCTATGATATATTGAGTGGCCTTATAAAGAGCATACATCCGTTCTATAGAGGTTACTGTATATTCTTTGCACACTTGATATATCTCAAGGAATTGCTTTTCCATATCAAGAGGGATAAGCGGCGTAATATCATAGCCCATAGCATTAAAGGCTCTTTTAATTAACATTTTCATTCCTCCACCTCTTCTAATAGCACTTGCCAACTCCTCAGTCAGTTTTATTCCCATTATTATTCTCCTCCTATTATCTTAAATTGGGGAAGGGGTACAATGAATTTCCCGCCAGAATCAAGGTATTCCTTTTCTCTGTTTTTGAACTCTGCAATGAAGTGCCAGGGTAACACTAATAAATAGTCAGGTTTGGCCTGTCTCATTTCTGCTTCTGATTTTATTATGATATTAGTACCTACAGTTCGCTTCCCATATTTATCAGGATTTCTTTCAGCTATGGCATCAATTAAGGTGTTATCCAGCCCATACCATTGCAATAATGTATTTCCCTTCGTGGACGCGCCATATCCATAGATAGTCTTGCCTTTAGCCTTTTCTGCCTTAATGAAGTCAACGGTACCTTTCCTTAGAACCAGCAATAATTCAAACCAAGATGTATATGTTTCAGGATCGTTTAGGCATAATACACTTTCATATTCAAGTAAACTATCAACCCTAAACTGTGCTACATCCCGATAAGGTGCTGAAGCAAATAATTCTTCATTGCTACCGTGCTTCCTTATGTATATCCTGAAACTTCCCCCGTTAATATCATTTAATTCTACATCAACTACTTGAAGGCCATGATGCTCCATAAGGTAATAAAAAGATGATAAAGAATAATATTCTAAATGCTCATGGCAGATTGAATCAAAAGCAAATTGCTGTAACATTAATGGTAAATAACTCATCTGCACTATCCACAAGCCCTCATCATCCAGTACCTTTACTATATCTTCTACGAATTTGTGTGGTTCTTCCAAGTCATAGAACATAGCAATGGTAGTTATTATCTTGGCTCTTTTAGTTAGTTTATTAAAATAAGCCTTTGCTGTGAAGTAATCAGTAACGATTAAATCTGCATACTGCTTAGAATAGTCTTCTAAGTTCTTAGCCGGGTCAAAGCCTACTCGATACAATCTGTCCTCATAAAATCTTAGTAGTGTGCCATCATTACAACCTATATCCAATGCCACATCATCACCTTCACACTTAATGAGTGCCATTGCTTTTTGGGCTATGCCCTTTAATTCCTCAGTCATTGTTTTGTTCATCCCGGAACGATACCAATAGTTTCTATACATATTTTCAAATGGCGCGGTATGCTTGAGTTGTAGTAAGCCACTCTTTTTATCAAGCATCATAGTTAGTGGCACTTTCTCTACAATGGGTGACTTATCATCAATGAAATCTGACATATAAAAGTCCCCTAGACTAAATAGTTCAACTAATTTCTCATCTGTAATTCTGGATATTTCTCTTTCTAACATTCTACACTCCACCTCCAAAAGCCCATTTTGCAGATAAAAAAGTTAATCCAAGTACTACTACGGCTACCACAGGACAAACAATCATTGATAGTTCCGTGCCTCTAATAGGAATAAGATATACTAAGCCGATAACTACACCCAGCGAGACACCTTGTGCCAATATTGCTCCAATAATAAATTTAGCTACCTTTAACATTCTACACTCCACCTCAATTTTGGCATTTTATTTTACTATTTGATAGGCTACCATTTCCTAGAACAATAATTATTTTACCAAAATCTATACCTTTAAGAACACCGTTAAAGAATCTGGGTTTTCTCCATGCCCTTGATAACAACTGTAAATTACACTCCGAATTAATACCCAATGGAACAAGAAACAAGAGTTTGGATATTTGGTTCTCAGGTACATCTTCCATAATTACTTTTAACATTCTACACTCCACCTCCATGAGCAACCTAAACAAGATGAGAACCTACTGCTTGTGTCTTGCTTCAGGGCAAGTAATTGCTCCGGCTCAATACTTGCACCCACAGGCCTCTCAGATTTGGCAAGTAAGTTTCTAATTTCCCTATAGGCATCTCCACGCCATATCTTGCTGAAGTCATCCGTAAAGATATTGCCCAATATATAATTAGTAGCTGGTATCTCAAAGGACTCCCCACCGTAATACCCCGTTCTATCTTCCCCAGACATAAAGCAACAAGTCTGGATAGTACCCCCAACTTGAATGTATGGAGAAAGGAATGGGAACATACACCTCTTAAAGTAAGGCAATAGTAGCCAGGGTTCATACCACTCTAATTTAGCCTTCCTCGCCTTTTCTTGGGCTATTTCAAGAATAGGGTTGGCCTCTGCTGGATCAGGGCGGGAATTAACATACTTTTTAAGTCCACCGTATAGGTGCGGGCGAGGTAAAGCTATCTTCCAAGCCCCCACTTCTACACATAGATCAACATAACTCGACATATCCTCGATACTCTCAGCAAACAGTATGTTAGACATTTGTAGTTTGATTCCTGCTTTGCTTATTAATTTACATGATTCAATAACCCTATCAAACTTAGCTCCCGGCCTCATCTTTTCATATGTCTCGGCAGTTGAGGTATCAAGTGATACTTGTACTAAATCCACTTTATGGCTCTTCCAAAAATCCACATCCTCTTTTGTTACTAAGGTTCCATTTGTACTAAATCTTGTATAAATACCCTTCTTATAAGCTATCTCTATGAGTTTGTTCCAATCAGGGTTTAATAATGGCTCCCCATCGCCAATCCATCCGATTCTCTTTATATGCTTTAGTTTACTTAATGATTCCGTAAACTGGTCGGCGGAGTAATGTATACCTGTTCCTTTAATTTGAGCTACAGACCCAACCTGAAGCCTTCGACAGTGATCACATCCAAGATTGCATAACTTCGTTGGTTCAAAGGTTGCCTCAATGGGCGGAAGGTGCAGCTTCCTTACTATAGTCCTTATTATTGAATCGTTCATTCCTTCTCCTTCTGGGCATAAACATACCCTTTTTGGGTAATACATTTGTATCCAAAACTTTCTAAGTACAGGATAACTCTGTTTGCATATGGTACACCACTAGAATCAGTATGGTAACAAGCCGCTACTATCACCGGCGAATACCTTTGTAAAACACTCCTTGCTCCTTTTAATATAAGCAACTCTGAACCCTCGGCATCCATTTTAATAAAATCCACTTTGGTAAACTTCCATCTTCTAACTAATTCGTCTAATGTGGTTACTCTTACTACTACAAAGTTATCTTGAGCATAAGCCATACTATGTACTGCTGAACCTGGAGATGTATAGAGTTTTTCTTTCCCAATATGGTCTAAAAGCGCCACTTTTTCTACTCTAGTGTTTGGCAAACCTTTTAAATTCTTCTTTAAATAGACAAGGTTACTAGGAAGTGGCTCTACTGCAACCACAAAGCCAGTATCGCCTACAAACTGTGATGCTTTAATCGAATACATTCCAACATATGCCCCTATATCAATAACTATGTCACCCTTTTTAGGGATTGCCCCCCTGTCATATACTTTATCTTGAAAGACCTCGATATAGGCTTCAATGCTATCCCTCGGAGATTCTATTCTAAAGCCCTTGTAATAATACAATGGTTTCCCATTAACTATGGAAATCCCATCTGGTATATGTCCATGCAATAGAAATAAGAGAGGGTATAAAAGTAGCTTTGACCTTCCGGCAATTGCTATTACCCAAACATAAACTTTTACTCGAAGCCTTACCGATATAAAGCGTCTAATCAGATTTATGAGCATCTTTAACTTCCAACAACCTCACTAAAATTAAATACCCCCTGACTGCATCGTTTTGCTGTTATCTCACAATACTTTTCTTTTATCTCTATGCCTGTACACTTGCGGTTTAACTGCTTTGCTGCCAGTATTACCGCACCTGCGCCCATATATGGGTCAAGTATAGACTGGGGATTGTCACCTTGCTGTATGGCCCATTTCATTAAGGCGACTGGCTTTTGTGTAGGATGATGGTGTTCCTGCATCTCGCTATCACGCAACATACCCATCCACATATGCTGAAATACCTTTGATGGTTTATCAAAAGAAGTCCAAGCCAATTCGCAATCAGCCATATTATTGCTTTGCTGCTTAATCCTTTTATACCATACCAACCAGCAACGAGCAGGATACAACCTATCGGCGATATAATTCCCACCCCATATAATCTGATGTTTGCTTATATCCAGTAATGGTAATGGGTCTATCGGTTTATCATCCCCATAAACCTCATTGTGTAGAGTGTTATATTGAGCACCCCACCTACCCAAGTCCTTGGATGTCCCCCCAATTCGCCCATTCTTAACAATGCTAATCCCATAAGGCGGGTCAGTCAGCACCAAGTCAACCTTCTCTAAAGATGGCAGTATCTCTCTACAATCCCCGTGATAGATAGTTACCCATTCATCTTGGTAATAGGGCTTCGGCGCACCCATTATTGCTTTACCTCCAATATACAAGCATCACCCTGTTGGTATATTATCTTGCCTTCTGCAAAGAATTTATCCATACCCAATTCATCATATGAGTAACTAACCCTCATCCCTGCTGTGGGTTCATATTCATTTGGTCTAAGTGTTATAATTTGTGATTGATTATTTCTCTCACTCAGGAAGATATATCCCTCACCTTCAAACTCCCCTGTACTTAAAGCCTTTGAAAGTGGATAATATGGGTCCATAATAACCCTTTCACCAAGTAATAAATAACTATGTGTATCCGCGTAAACCCAACCTAATTCATTATCAAATACCCAATCCCGTACCGCTATATCATTGCTCGTAAATACCCCTATCATATCTATTCTATGGTTACTCAAACTTATCGCGTAAGGCATATTTACTCTACCTATATCTGTTTGCTGTGTTGCCTCAAAAATAAATCCTGATGTAAATAGATAATATGGAATAATCAAGCATATTGTTAATACCTTGATATTCCTGAATATGGCTAGGCCCCCTAAGACAAACACCGGAGCCAGTAAGAATAGCGCAAGATGATAAAACCTACTCGCATTTATAAGCCCCGCAAACTTTGGAACAAACATACAGGCAGTAAGTATTAATACCGCAGCTACACAAAAACATAAATACTCAACACTATATCTTTTTCTGTTCTTAATTAAGCATACTAAACCAACAAGTATCGCCAGTTGAGTTAAATACTGGAATACCCTAAAGGCTTTCCCCCAACTATTTACCTCCATAAAGTCAGCGCCCCAAGCCGTTCTGATTAATGGAGATGTTTGGTCAATGAATCCAGTTGCACCCGTCATTTCTAACATCCCCATGTCTCTATCATATTTTTCACTATCTAGCGCCTGTGCAGCTTTTAATTCCTCTGCTGCTTTAGCTGCTTTATCAGCAGCCTCTTCATATATTGGCATTGGTACACGAAGTACCTCCTTTTCCCCTGTCCATGCCGAACTTTGCGTAGCATAAGTATATGAGATACCTGTTATAGCTTTTAGTGCTATTCCCTGAGCAACCGCATTGTAATAAACCCCACTGCCTATTATTATTACGACTATAGCTAAACTTAGCCACTTTATCGGGAACACACGCCTCTTAAAGAACACTAATAATCCACACCCAATACCAAGATAGAGTAGTATTGTCGGCCCCATAACATAATGGAACATAGACCCTAAAATACCACAAACCATTATTAATGGAACCCTAATTTTATATCTCCACTTACTTACTAAGACCAGATATAAACAAAGAGCCAGCATTAACTCCCCAAGCATCTGCCTCGGTAGTGAAAACATCTCCATTGACCATGTAGGAACTATTATAAAGAATAGCGCTGAGAAGAACGCTACCTTTGCACCAAACTCCTTTTTAAACACAAAGTACAATAGAAACGGAACAAAGGAGAACATGAGTGGGTAAATAACCTTGAATATCCAATAACCTGATATATGAAACACATTAGTTAGAAATGGGGCAATTACAGTAGCCCCTATAGCAGTATTATATGGATGCTCCATTGTATAATCCCACCCATCTAATGCTGCGTAATAGAAATAATACTCTGTATGAATATCAGAACCCATTATGCCCGGACCCATTAGTGTTGTTTGGAGTAGTAGGGCAAACCCAATAGCCCCGATGATATGAGAATAGTAATGCTCATTTAGTTTATTAAATACTACCAGTAATGCAATTACACATATTCCTATAATCATCATAAATATAAATAGATTGTTTTGGAGTAAAGCCCCCGCTTTGGCTAATGCCAGTATAATAGTACCCGGTATCATATAAGGTATAAATGTTTTAACTCCCCAATACCAAAACTTTGCTATCATAACTCTATATCACTCTCTGCTTCATTAAGGGCATCAATACAGTTTTGTAATTGTTTGATTACTCTATTTCTGGCTTTAGGGTTTTGCCACCAAGCAACCTCATCAGTTTCGCCACTTTCTTCTCTGGCTAGACGCATCAGTAATCTCCCAAACTCTCCACGCTGCTCTAAAAGGCAGTAAATGAAGTGAGCCAAATCTTCTTTCTTATAACCGTAGTGTTTTTCGATTTCCCAACCTTGATTAGCCGATTCCCATCCCTCACCAATAACAGTAGTTATGATTGCCCATAGGGGAAGGCGTGTTTCTCTAACCACTATCGAACCTGTTACTCTATTATCATTCAAGCTCAACTTAGGAAAGCCGTAAGTTTCAGTGTCTTTTTTCCGCCATATATCATAATACTTCTTCATTTCAAAGATGCCCTTACTTCCGGGTCTTCTTTATTATATGGGTTTGGTCCTATGTCTACATAAATCACATTAATATCATAGCCTTCAGATTCCATCCAGTTTAAATAACCATCATACTTCTTTTTGCACTCTTTAATCCTGCCCCTTAGAATATGAAACTCCATTCTAAGCTCTCTGATACCCTTCAGTTCGGATGGTTCCATTTCCCACTCACAACCCTCCCCATCCATCTTTAGAAAGTCAATCTGCTCTCCTATCTGTCTTTTTAATTCACTAAACGGAATGACTGCACTTTCAGCCTTCTTAGAACTAAACTCAACTGTTTTCTGCCCTGTTCCCCCTATACAAATAGGAAGCACCTCAACATTCGTTAATCCATTCAGCAATAAGTTTTCTTCGAGTTCTTTGTAGAAAAGAGGCTCTATCGCGTATACCTTTTTAGCTACTTTCGCTAAGGGAATAGTTACTGCACCTATGTTGGCTCCTACATCAACAACAATATCCGTTTTTCTTACATTCCCAAACCAGGGATTACCTTTTACCCTTTGGGTAGAGTTTACCTGGTCATTAAAGCAAAACTTGCAACCATCCACTTCAATCACATCATATTTTCTCACATCTAAGTTCACAAAATTGGGGTCGTAATATAGTAGATTAGTATATTCCCGAAGCCACGCTATTTTAGGACTATGCTTTATCTGACTTAACTTTAGTAATATGTTCATTATCCCTTACCTCCTAGAGCCTGGTCCTTCCCATTTTTATCTTTTTTATACCACCCTGAAGCCGATGCACATAATAGAGATGCGCATATCAAAACAAATGCACCACAATATCCCGCTAATACCGCATCCCAATTAGTTCTTGTGATAGTAAATATAATCGCACCAACTAAACCAAATATAGCACCGCCAAAAGCTAATATTGAAACAGCTATTAATCCAATCCCCATTACCCCTTACCTCCTAATAGTTCCTTATATTTAGATATCGCAGTTTTAGCTATCTCCTTGAAGTCATATTGCTTAACTATTTCCCTTGACCTCTCACCCATCTTCACCCTATCTCCTTTTCTGACCTCAAGTATCCCCCCTGCAAGAGCCTTGGGGTTTTTCTCGGGCACTACAAACCCATTACCTTCAATTAAAAACTCTTGGTGGGTACTTACTATTGGTAGCCCAAACACTTCTGCCTCCATAATACCCATTGAAGAACCATCTAGTAGTGTGGGGTGTGCATAAACATCAGCCATTGCATAATAATCATACAAGGCTTTCTCGGGAACATTCCCTGTGAATACTACTCGGTCGTGTAACTTGAGTTCAGAAACCAGCTTTTTCAAGTTTTCTTCTTCCGGCCCAGAACTAACTATATATAGAATAGCATCGGGTATACTCTGGAATGCTTCTATCAGGTAATTAATACCTTTGAATGGATGGAGTATATTAACCGATAAAACAACATAGGTATTCTCGGATATACCCATTTGCTTTCTTATTTCTTCTCTTTGCCCAGCCATTTCTCTTACAAAGTCTATATCAATACCTACTGGCAGTATAAATGTTTTACCCCAGTGAATCTTATAATCTCTAATCATTTGTTCTACTTGCCACTCACCAACAACCGCTAAAGCATCCGCTTCTTGTCCGCATTTCCTTAACACAAAAAAGAGGAATCTCCTAATATCTCTGCTTCCCATTTGAAATAACTCATTACTAAAAGGCTGGAATACTACTGGCTTTCTATTCTTTCGCCCCAAATAAAAGTAGGGTAATACATCACAGGAATGTAATATGTCAAAGTCTTTATCCTTTAGATATTTATCAATTTTATATGAATACTTTGCTTTTGATACCATCCCTGTGTACTCCGGGCCAACAACACTGACTTGCAATAGGTTTTTATCCTGAGTAATCTCATACACCCTTTCCAGCCTATCAACTGAATCTACAATTACTTCTACATCAATGCCATTCAGGGCTAGGTGCTTTGCTAAAAAGTAGAAATACTTCGGCAAGCCACTATATTCTTTTGTACCATAAACAGTTACTACAACACGCATTTTAATACATTCCGTCCTAATAGTATTCCGCCTATCCAAAACGGGGAACTTATCAATCCTATAACTAATATATCTAGCCACTCTTTGGCCCACTGGAGTTCCCCTGTTATACACATAACTATTCCTATTAAATCAAAAAATGTTATTACAATAGCAATACTTATGAGTACGGAAAATGTAATTATTTTATACCACATTGCTACTTATTTAACTCCAAGTCATTATCAACCATAACCCTGACCAAATCCTTAAATTCAGTTTTGGGTATCCATCCTAATTGTTCTTTAGCCTTTCTCGCATCGGCTAACAGTAAATTAACTTCACTCGGCCTCATATCTTTAGGTGTATCTGACTCGACATACTTCTGCCAATCTAAGTCAAGATATTCAAAAGCAGCTACTACAAAATCCTTGACTGAATGGGCTACCCCAGTTCCAATAACATAGTCATCCGGCTTATCCTGTTGGAGCATTAGCCACATAGCCATACAGTAATCTGGCGAATATCCCCAATCCCTCATAGATGCCATATTGCCCAACTCTAACTTATCTTGTTTTCCTAGCTTTATACGAGCCGCGGCATTACTAATCTTCCGCGTAACAAAGTTCAACCCACGCCTTTCTGATTCGTGATTAAACAATATCCCGCAGCAAATAAACATTCCGTAGGCTATGCGATAATTTAAAGATATATTATGGGCATATATTTTAGCAGCACTATATGGACTTCTAGCATCAAAAGGTGTTTGTTCATTCTGAGGTGGGGAGGCATTACCAAACATTTCACTCGATGATGCTTGATATATCTTGCTATGAGGCGAGAATGCCCTAGCAGCCTCCAACAACCTTGTCACCCCAAGCCCTGTAATTTCCCCTGTGTATTCGGGAATGTCAAAACTTATCCTGACATCACTTTGCCCACCTAAGTTATATATCTCATCAGGCTTTACCTCATTCAGTATGATGCAAAGGCGATTCTCGGTGGCAAGGTCGCCATAGTGAATATGTATCTTGTCTAACAAATGGTTTATATTGACAGCAGGATTAACCCCACGCCTCACAAGACCATGCACATCATACCCTTTGGACAATAGTAACTCTGCTAAAAATGAACCATCCTGTCCTGTTATTCCCGTTATTAATGCCTTCAACCAATTACCTCCTTATAGATACATTAGATAACTTACCTATCTAGCAACCCCTCATAAAATATATAAAAATAATACCTAGCCCAACATAGATAATACCGTAGAGTATTTGTTTCTTCCAATAATTATTATCTTTATTCATTCTTTACCTTCTTGTATAATTCCGTATACTCTTCTACAGTTTTTTCCCAATTATGGAGCTTTGCCCATTTGTAGTTATCCTCTAAATCAATGCCTACCCTATCCAATATATCAAGGCAATTAGACTGCCCAAATACTGCCTCTAAACTCTCAACAATAATACATCTCTTTTTTACCTCTAAAGGCATTACGGCATCTTCTAGTACAATTACTGGTTTCTTACAAGCCATAGCCTCAACTGGGGGTAAACCATAGCCCTCTATACTTGTGGGGAATATAAACACATCTAATGAGTTATAGAAATTGGTAAGTTTATTATCAGGAACAAATCCCACAAACTTAATCCTTGAATCTCCATAAGCTAATTCTTTTAGAGCTACTTCATCTATCCCCCGACCGCCTAGCACTAACTCTCCGTCAATTTTACTCCGCATAAAAGAGGTAACTAGCAAATCAACCCTCTTTCTTCTATCTAACTGACCCAAATATCCAAGCCTAAATGTCTTATCTTTCTTTTCCTTTGGTTCCAAATCGTTACGAATGCCTAATCTGATAACTCTTACTTTATTCTCATCTACATTAAAATGCTCAATAAATTCCCGTTTTACATGGTCGCTTATACACACAACATATCTACACTTTGCAGCCTGCTTGCATCCAATAGTAAAACAAGCTCTACCGATAGTATATTTGACTCTATTGCCACCCATTCTAGCTCCATGCAGTTCGGGATGAGTTATGGGTATAATATCTAATATAGTTGCTATTCCTTTGTCTTTGGGTATCCATATGGCTTCCATTGGAGTAATCGCGTGGTAGACATCATACCCTTTTGGCATCCTGCACCAGTTATCATAGAAAGCATATTTAAAGTAGTGTACTAAGTCAGCTTTGCCAGCAGAAATAGTTCGAAGTGTATTTCCTCTCTTATCCAAACCATCCGCAATCTCACTGGATACCCTGCCTATTCCACCACTATCTAATTCGAATCTTCTGGTTAGTAAACAAACCTTCATAACTCTATATCACTCTCTACTTCATTGCCCCAACAATCCCAACCCTCTACCTTCTGACGAGCAAAGAGTTCTAATCTAGGCTCACCAAAAGGTGCTATCAAGTCCCTGAATATCTGTGGCTTTTCAGAATGGCGTGGTGATTTAGCGGTTACAATAGTTGGGAACGCTTTACGCTTCGGATACATTTCTATCTTTCCCCGATAGCCGAATAGCAAGAACTCTGTCCTGTGGTGAAAGCCAAACAAGCACATACCATTTTGCTTATCCCAAGTTACTGTTCGCTGGTATTTGAAACCCCACGCATCCATCACGCCGAAAGATTGCGGTAGGAAGCTGTGAGTAGTCCACAGAAACAATTTACAGTTATCATCCTCATATTTCCTCAACGCAATCCCCAAGTTTCTTATCTCACCCAAGCTCATTGTAGGATAATCCATCTCAACTTGATTGGGTTGCACTTTCCTCTTAATCTTCTGAACATCCCAAGGGCAGTCAGCATATATTATCTGATACTTCTTCATATTAGTTGCCACACTCTCTTTATGCCTCTCTTTATCCCCCCATTACTTCTAATGTCATTAAAAACAGCAGTAAACTTAATGGGATTCTTTAATAACTGTACCAGTTTTTTTCTCGATACCATATTCCCCAGCATTACGGCATACTTATCAATCTCATCCCCCGTTAATGCCTCAGTTCTGCACATTACCTTGTCTACCTCAATATCATCCAAGGAATCTATTAAAAGATGCCCCGACTGTTTTGCTTCTTTGTAGAGTTCTGTCCCCGGAAATGGTATTGCTCGGGTGAAACCACCCCAATCAGGTTTTATTTCTTTATAGAGTTTAATGCTATCCTGTATTGTATCTGCTGTTTCCCCAGGCAAGCCGACAATAAAACTTGCTTCGGCTTTTATACCAGCTTCTTGCGTCAGTTTAAATGCCCTTTTTATCTCATCTAGTGTAGTACCTTTATTCATCCTGTCTAACATTATTTGAGAGCCACTTTCTACACCATAGAAGATAAGCCAAAAACCAGCCTCTTTCATCATATCAAGCAAGTCCAAGTCAATCAGATTTTCATTTACCCGGCAAGGAGTTCTAAAGCACAGTTTTTTATTCAGTTTCCTTTTAATTATCAATCTCAAGATTTCCTCTGCCCATTTCCTGTTAAGGTTAAAAGTGTCATCTTGGAAGAATATTTCTTTGATTCCCCAATCCTTTGCCAATCTCTCAGCATCATCCACTACAGCAACCGGCTCTCTGTACCTCACAGTATTACCGAATACCGATCTAGAACAGAATGAACACCGATAAGGACATCCCCTTGAACCCATTACAAACATTCCCGGTCTTGGTCCAGGTGGATAAGCCCCCGAATATCTATCCATACCAACCAAGCCCAAATTTACAGGTGGGATAGTTAATTTGCCCGATGGTTTTGCATTTATAATCTTAGGTAGAACTTTTTGATTAATTAAATCGCCGAGCATATACTCGCCTTCCCCTCTAACAAAGTAGTCTATGTCCGGGTAATCTAAGGCTACTGAGTAGCCCATAGAGATTAACGCCGATATGTGTGAACCGCCAGCAACCACAACTATACTATTATTTGTATCCTTGACGGCCTTGGAGGTTTCCCTTAATGTTCTTGACTGAAAGGTTATAGCGGTTATCCCGACTATTTCAGGGTCAAAGTCTTTAACAATTCCTGCAAGTTGTTTCAAATTAACTCCATCCGCCATCATATGAATCACTTTTACTGTATGCCCCTCATTTTCTAGTATAGTGCCTAGTAACAGAAGTGCCCCATTCGGGAATTGCTCTACCTGAGTTAGATACCTCTTCATTGGAATGTCAGGGTTAATTAATAATACTTTGCTCAATACCCTCTTATCCTCCAAATTATACAAGCACCTATAGCCGAGATAACAGCTACCATATACCCAAATCCTATTATTGGCCATGTTTTACCAATCAATGTTGAATAAATGCCAACAAACAGTCCCATTGCCGTTGCTATACTCAACACGGCAATCACCATATAAGTCACACCTTTATTAATATAGTCATCATCATTACTCAATTTCATTACCTCCAATGACATACTTCTTAATAAACACCGCTTCTAATAAAGCGAGCAACCCTGAAGCATAAACCTTGATATGTTTTAATGATTTTATTCTACGAATATAGCTTATCACTATCTTGGGGCGCAGATAGAATCCGGTAGATGCACTTTTCCAATAATGTATAAGTTGCTTCTTAGATATCCCGTTTGGCACAAACACAATATTCCAGAGATTCGCATTACGCCAATCCTTATCAAAACTACCATATTGGTCGATTGAGTTGTATATCTCACTGCCTGGTAATGGCGTAAAGAATGTAAAGTGCGCTTCATTTAAGGCTAACTCTTTGGAGAATTTAATAGTTTTCTCTATATCATCACAAGTTTCAGTGGGCATACCTATCATAAAAAATCCGCCAACATCAATCCCTGCTTCCCTAGTCCATTTCACAGCTTGCTTGATTACATCTAATTTAGTCTTTTTATTTATAAAGTCTAGGATTTCCTGAGAGCCACTTTCAATGCCATACCAGATTTGCCAGCACCCGGATTCAGCCAATAATTTCAGTATGGATTGGTTCACCATGTCTGCTCTACCGGCTAATGACCACACTATGCCAAGATTTTCTTCTTTTATCAGCTTGCACAATTCTATTAATCTCGTCCTAAAAGCCAGAAAGTTATCATCCCTAAACTGGAACTCTCTAATCCCATATTCGTGATATAACTTCCTCATCATCTCCATTACATATTCAGCGCTATAAGCTCTTAATTTATTACCAAAGACACTCCTGTCGCAGAAAGTACACTTATTAGTGCATCCCCTTGATGTAATCATTAGTGCTGCCGGGAACTTTTTAACCGTATGTACTGGAGGACAATAATACTTTGATAGATTAGGGAGTAAGTCCCATGACGGCATAGGCAACTTGTTTAAGTCATTGACTACCTTTTGTTTTGCGGTCTGAATAATATCACCATCATTGCGATAGATAATCCCATTAACCTCAGATAAATCGGTTTTATTATCTATGGTTTTTAATAGTTCTATAATAGTATTCTCTGCTTCCCCGACAACCCCAATATCAAATTCATTAAATCTCTGCATAGTCTCTAAAGGTACAGCAGTAATGTGTGGGCCACCAATAATAGTAACGATTGATTCATTCTTGGCTTTAACTAACTGCGCGACTTTGGCTGCATTGTAAATAGATACTGTGGATGCAGTTAATCCTACATAGTTTGGTTTTGACTTAAATATCTCATCTACCACATATTGAAAGTCATTGGAAATAGCGCCATCAATTATCTTCACTGTGATATTATTTTCCAGTAATACGGCAGCTAATAATGCAAGCCCAAGTGGAGGCGTATTAGCACCACTCCGAAAATGTACCCCATAGCGTTCGTCAGTTGTTAATGGGGGATTTACCAATACTATTTTACTCACTCTACTAATCTCTAATTCCTAGACTTATTTCCCCTCAGTAAAAGCATCACAAAATGGTTTGGGGATAGGATGAATGAATAAGCCCTTGTCGTTTACAACATATCGTTCCCTAATGGATTTCCAAAAATCCTCATCTTCTGAAAGGTCGCCATCAAGCCGCAATATAAGTCTACTCATTATCTCCGTTACCAACTCTTCTAGTATTAACAATTGACCCATTATTTCATCCTCAGTATAATTTAGTTTCTGAACCATCATTCCCTCTCTTTTTTAAAAGATATTTAGCGTATAATCCTGAACAATATGCGCACATAATGAGAATAAGAGTGCAAGCCCAAATGAGAAGCGGTGTATGAAGGAAGCGCCCTTCAAGTCCTGTAAGCCAGTAATATGCGATAATATGGTCAAAGTCAAGTAATACACTGACAACCCCACACAAAATCCCAATGCAAAATGGGCGGCTTCGCAATAAATTATGTACCATATCTCGACACCAGCCACTACTTATTTTCCTCATCAAACTCCTGGAATACCACCTTTATTTCCTCATACATATCAATATATTTCTGGTGAAGTTCTAAGGTATTCTTTCCTATGAATATCTCGTTATCTATATAGTAATTATGATCCCTAATCATCCAGTCTAACCACTTAACAGCCGTTGTTGTTTTTAAAGGTATCACAAAATATAATATATGCCTTGTGTGTAGTTTCCCATCTTCTACCCACTGTTCACCACCTATAGGTCTAAATTCTTCAACTCGGTATAATTCCCCCGCCAAAAAGGAGGTCACAGCTATAAAGATACAAATTACAACAATAATCTTTTTATTCATTTATAATACTCTTCCTCTAAATCAAGATATACCATATTTATAGGAACCCACTTATCTATCCATTTATCAGAATATATTATTGGTGCAATATTGTAATACCTATCTATATTTGAATATTCATTATTATTAAAATACGCCGAATCAAACCACACAGAAGCCATCGTTGAGTCTATCGGCATTATGAAGAATGAGTCATATTTTAATTTTAGTGTATCGTATTCCAATTGTATTGGCTTGAACTCTCTATATCCATACCCTACACCGCCCAAAAAAGATGACAGGGCTACAAATATACAAATTACAACAACAATAATCCTTTTATTCATTTACAATACCTAGTTTCATATTCTGTAAATATATTCTTAAACCCACTAAACATATCAATGCCTTCTTGGTAATATTCCAATGAATACTGCTCTGTAAATATCTCATTATCTATACGGTGCTGATATTGTTCATCTGCCCAGGCTAACCATCTGTAAGCCAAATCAATATCTACAGGAACGGCAAAGAATTTATCAAACTGTGTTTGCAGGCTTTCTTTATCTTCTTGTAAGCCTTCTATTATTGGCGCATATTCTTCATACCTATAATATACACCACCTAAAAATGAAGGCAGAGCTACAACAATACATATCGCAAACATAATCCTTTTATTCACAGTTCTATATCACTCTCTACTTCATTGCCTTATTTGAAGTCCTTTGTTTTTATCTTGCCAATAATACGATGCCCCGAGCGAGTTTGTAATTCAACTACGGGGCAAACCACTATGCCCTCAGCGGGGAAACTACCCCATCGAGAGTTAAAGCCATTCTTAGCCAATGTAATTGCTTCTATTAAAGTTCCTTGCCTGACGGTGGGCACAACCTTAACGCCTAGTTTTGAAGCAATATCAGCAACGTCTCCATGCTTTAGCCACCAATCACCAATCTTAATATCAAACAAAATGAAATCAACGCCATTAGAGTTATAATTGCCCCCACCTTTTTGTATTCTTGCCCCATAGCCTTCACCGTAAAGACATACCCCATCAGTAAAGTCATTGGCAAACTTTGTGGGTGGAAACAACTCTTGTAGCTTGGCTATTAGAAAGGCTGGTATCTGTGCGTTATCTGTTTTGCCACCCCACAAAAGGGCTTGCCCATTCCACATCACACGGATGTTCGTGCCGTCAACCTTCTCGGTAAACTCCCACATGTTATTTTTCAAGTATTCAAATTCTGGCAATCTCCATTCATCTTCAATGACACCAAAAGTTACCTTGTCCCTATTAAGAAGTGTCTCTATTTTGTGATACTCTTTCATTACCTTCTCCTTTCAGCATATATTATCTGATACTTCTTCATGGGTAGTTTCTAGTTCTTTAATCCTCCACTCATTTAGTTTAACCTTCTTTTCTAATTGACCAATACGTTTATGTAATCTCTCAATTTCTGATTGCATTCCAGTAATTGAATTATGGGCATTCTTGGATTCTATCAATTCCAAGTTTTCAATACGATTGTCATTTTTTATTCCATTTCTATGGTGTACTACTTCCCATTTCTCAATGCATCTGCCTAAATATTGAGCCATTACTAACCGATGTTCAGACACATATCTATCTTGGTTAGCCATACGATAATAAGGGTTCTCTTCTCGCATAATTACTTCGACATAACCTTTGCGAGAATATAACCTACCACCTTTCCAATGACCACTTTTTTCTCCAATATACTTTCCCATTTTATATTCATTCCCACAACTCGGACACATAGGGTTCCCCCTAGTACCTCTAAATATCCATCGGCACTTACCGCATCTAGGACAACGAGTCCAACGAAATAGAGATAAATCATTTCTCCCTATTTCTCCACCACGAATCAAATCACCCTCTTTAGGTATTTCAGACACAGTTATCGTTTTATATTTGCCTATCGCATCTGGCCTATACATTCTTATAACGCCAGGCCGATACATCTGTATTGGCCTAGTTCTAGTATGTGGTGCACATAAATAACAATGCAATACCGCTTTATCACGTTTATTATCCCTAACCCAATGTGGTATTTTACACGAATTGCACTCTATCCACATATACTTTGCATACCTACTACAACCTCGGTAATTCAAATATTTACCATGCGTAATATCCCCTATTTGTGGGTTAGCTAATATTTCTTCGTTTGTTTTCATTTTTGCCTACTTATTTGATACCCCAACTTTGGATTACCTCGTCCTTTATTTCTCCAATACCCTAAAATGGATAACTCTCGCTTTAATAGTTTATATAATTTTTTATGTTGGTTCATTGCCCTAATTTCTACAACTAATCTATCATAATCTAAGCGAGTTCTTATCCTCATGCCCTATTATACTTTAACCTTTGCCTAATTGTCAATAGTGTCAACTCCTTCTAAATATTAAATCAGACTTTATATTTGAAGAAGTGCTTACACCTACGAGGCACCAGTACAAAGCTCCGAATTGAGTAAAAAGGTAATGATCCCAGACCCCCATAGCCAAAACCGCTACCCACGCATAATGCCATTTTGTTTTAATTGCACAATATAGAGATAAACCCAACCAAGATATAGCCGCTAATATACCTATCTGGTCCATAATATTTAATGGAACATTGTGGATATTACGCCCCTGTCTTAAATCAACTGAATATCCATAACCTATAAAATTGAACCGTTGTATTGCCTCATCATAAATCTCCCATCGATGACTTGTCATAGCATTTAGCGTATCCATATTGATAGGAGTTTTACCAGTTACCACTTCAAACAAAGCTACTAAATTATCATTCCCTCTATATAAAGGCACTAGATTACCACTTAGCGCCCATATACATCCAATAGAAATTAACGCGCACAAAGATGCGAATAAATACTTATTACAATCTCGGCGAGCTAACACCACAAGTCCGATAACCCCAACAATAAATACACCCTCCAATGCACCTATAAAAAACACGCCAACAAGGGCTACTGCAATTAACACCCATTGCCACTTACCTCGATTTACTATTGCCCCAAATATTAAGAACCCAACCGAAGCACAATAATTCGTAATAAGACCACCCGAAGGCACACCAGGATTAAGTATTCCAACTATTACTGCAATCACAGCGCCAAGGCACACAAAGGGTATTAACATCTTGAATATATCTTTGCCTAAACTTCGAGAGACTACATAGGCAAAAAATAAAGCCCCACCAGTAAGTAAGGGTGATATTTTACCGCTAATACTTTCTCCATTGATAAATCCTGACAACCCCATTGATACGACTATAACAATAAGGGGGATAAGTATTTTCTTATCTCCCCATTCAAGGTTCCGCCAATTATCTCTAATGAATAGAAATACTCCCATTATCCATAAAACAGCCCCGATAGCTGGTAGGAACAGCGTAGCCCTATCACCAATAGATGTTATCTCAGTAAGCCATAGATTATGTATTGGGAATAGAGCTAACCCTACCCCAATAATATACGCCCACCTTTTATTAGTATTTGCTTGTTTCTCTAAATCCATTCAGACTTTACTCTGTTCCTTAATGCCGTTTATAGACCATAATATATTGCCAAACCCCGGTATAGTGCTGTTTAATTTCTTAACTGCTTCAACGCCATCCCTAATTACTATAGATGCCTTATCTTCTCGGTAATCATAGTGGAACATAATACCAATGCAAAGGGTATCCGGCCACAACCAATCAAATAATTCGCTAACATCCATATCAAGCTCTACTTTATAATCAGGATAAACTTCATAATACTTACAGAATACAGAACTGGGAAAATCCTCACCTTGTATGGGGTGTGTCTTCCTCATTGTCTTTATTCCCTCGGTATACTTTTTAGTCGCCCGAATACAATCCTCTATTGAACGAATGGTAATAATATTACTTGAAATCTCAATGCCCTTTTTAGCCATTCTTCCCTCCTTTTTTAAGTGCTTCACTTGCTAAAAATCTCAAATCATCTTCCCCCATATCCAAGCCCTTCAATAATTCCATATAAGCAGGTGTATCCTTGAAGATTTTCAATAACTCATCCATCTCTATTTGTGGATTCTTTTTTATCCTATCTTCTAATATCTTATTAGTTGCCTCAACAGTTTTATTTCTGGTTACTCCTACTCCCATTACAGACATAAATTGTTGCAATAGATTTGAGGCAACTGCTAGGTTTTTATCTCCACCGGCAAAAGGTTTATTGCCACTTAACACCTGTACTCCACGAATAAAATCTTTTATCTTGCTCATAACCTGGACCTCCTCTTCTTTCCGCTACGCCGTTCTTCCGCTCTATCCCGTACTGCCTGTGTGCGTTTACTTACTTTAGGCTCCCCTTCCTCTTTCCCCTCATCAATATACGGCTTATCTTCCTCAGTTTCGTCTATAAGTTCGTCTCCTTCTTCTTTCTCCTGTTTTTTAGTCCTCAAAGCATACATAGCCAAAGCACAGAATATAGCCATACCAAAAGATGCAAAAAATAGAAAGTAATATATATCCCAATCATAAACAGAGAGCCCGTAACAATATCCCCCCAGTATTGCCCAAAACATCAAGCAAGGAAACCCCAACATCATTTGTCTAGTATGAAACATTGCAAATGTTAAGGCTGTAGCTATTGCTCCCAAAATATATAACATAATTTACTCCTATTAATTCTAGTCATCACTCTGATGCTCGTACCAATCGAGATGATAATTTACATACCCCGCAGCATTAGCTACATACCTTAAACTATAATCTTCATTCTGTGCTAATATTATCTCTAGTTCATGTGCTGCACTACCACCATCTTTGTTTGAGCCAGATATTCCTTGAGCTATTACGGTTGCCCCAGCCACAGCAGTATCGGCATTAGCAGCCCCAACATTAATATTGTCTATAAAGTTTACTACTAGCGTAGCTGCATGAGCATTAGTCCGATTATGGCCGTATTCTGGGTGGTTTGCTCCCGCTACATTTATAGTTACATTCTCATAAAAAAACCATTGGTATTCTACTTCCGTCTCAAACTCAAAAGTAAAATGAGTCCATTCAGTTGTATTAGGAGTAGTTATCTGTAAATCACGAACATTATTATTGGCTAGGTTAGCGAATTCCATAACAAAAAAGGAGTTACCCTCGTGTATTCTGTATTCAGCATCAGATATAACTGTTATAGCACTTGTAGTTGGGTCAATAGTTATGGGGTCTGTATCTGTGTCAACTACAACAGAATAGCCAGGGTCTTCTGCTGTACAACCTACAAATAATAGTAATAATGATAGGAATATAGCTATTTTTATTTTATTCATTCTTCTACTCCTATATTTCCTCAGACGAAGTACTACCGACATATTGAAGATAGCCACCTTTTATCATCCCAGGGATAAGGTTTTCCACCTTACCTTTACTTACCCCACTTGCCTGGCTTATCTCACTAACATCGCTAGTCCCATTGGTTTCTATTGCCGTAAGTATTCGTGACTTGGGGTCGCCGCCAAATTCCTGCAATTTCTCGCGTCCCTCCTGCGTCAACCTGAATGTGGCATTGGGTGGAATACCCTTTCCTTTACCTCTATTGAAAAAGCCCATTTTAAACCTCCACTCTTTTTAAAGATGTACCCAATTGTGGTGCGCTTTTTGAATTAAATATGAGAAAAAAGCACGGATACTGGACGACTCGTTTTCGTTTAACAAATGCTAACTCTTTTAATGTCGCCAGTATTTCACCTTCGGTCATGTCACCATAGGTTTTTATATAGTCTACCAGTTCTTCATACTTATCTATTCCAGAATTAAGAACTTCGAGAACTACCCTTTCTTCCTCATTTTCTGGCGTATAACTAGGTTTCTTGACTATAATTCGCCCGTCACCAATATAACTTCTTGGCTTTCCGGCGTCTACTGCTATAGGGAATGGCCTACCAATAGATATTAAAACCCCCATTCTCTTATCATACTTCACCTTTTGAACCCAAAAAACAAAGCCCGTCTTGTTTACCTTTGCACTTGCCCGAGTGCATATCACCTTCCAATCAACCCACGGAAGGCAAGTAAACCTGTCTAAGTCCTCTACTTGCTGTGTAGTACCTAGAAGCAAACAATCAAGATGCCTTTTCTCTTTATGGATACCACCCATTGTCTTATTCATGGGACTATGGGGGTCGCGCTTATAACAATATCGCCAATACTCCGTTAGATACAATACACTGTTTTTTAAGAGAACTATCCCTTCATTTGTTACCCAATCATCGGCGGCTTTTTCCAAGCGCTCATTATAATCAGTTACCCCCCCACCTTTAGCTATTAATCGCATTTTAGCCAATTCGTCAGCCAAGACACTATCATTAAATAAGCCAGCATATTCACCGAATAATCTCCTCGGCTTTTCATCTCTCATTATCCTCTTCCACGGAAAATACCTATGCAATGTATAAGATAAATAATTTCCGAATAAATCCTTGCCTGCTCCTGGCTCACCAATAACAAGACACAAACCCCATAGTTCATTAAATAGATGGTAAAGTACAAATGCTTGTTGTTTCTCTTCGGGTGTAAGACCATTGGCTAATTCAACATTAGCTTCATCTTCATACCCCACAGTCTCATCAAACATCTCAAGGTCATTCACCCTATCCTTTAAAGATGTCATCTGCCTTATCTCCAAAGTCTTCATCCCCGGCATTAGCCTCTGTTTCAGCAAGGGCTAAATCAATAGCCCTCTCAAGATTCTTTCCTTCTCTTGATTTCTGCCACTGTGCCACACGATACATATATTCCTCAAGTAAGTTGGGAGATGTAGGTTGCTTCTTTTTATATACCCCTTCATACTCAATGCTATCTTGTCGATACAAGGCTATCTCAATTGAGTATTCCCATTGCAAGCTAATAAGGTCAAGTTGGGGAAGTAATCTAGCCTGCAATCTATCAATGATGGTCATCTCCCGTATCTTTTCGCGAGATGGGTTAAAAGCATAGTCTATAACCTTGTCTATAGCCCCTGCGGATACTTTGGCTTCTTCTTCAGCCTTTACCTCATCTACGGCAGGCTCTTTCTTCTGTCGCTTTAATGTCTCAGAGTTGACTTTAATTAGCTTTGTTGTCATTATTGTCCCCCTGATGCACCTGAAAGCCTTATTGCTTCAAGTATGGTATCTAATCTATCGGATAACCCACCCAAATCGCCCATAGCTGTCACTATAGGCATAATTAGATACAGAGTAACCGCTAATAGAATTATTATCAGCCCCAACCCAATATAAACAATCAGAGGATTAGGTCCTACTACCTTCCCTAATTTTGCATTAACACTCTTCAGTATGTCCACTAATTCATTACTTACGGTAGCAAGAGCTTTCATCACACTAGAACGCATAAGATTCCCCAGAACAGCAGGGTCAGCAATCATCTCTCTTGTGGAACCTGTGGACAATCCTGCCACCATCTTAGTAATAACATCCTTCTTCTCTGCATTTTCGCACTCATCCGCTAATTCCTTTAGAAACTCCACGACATCAGGGCTGGCAACCTTCTCGCGGTGTGGACTTCGGTTAAGCATGGGTTCCCAATCACCCTCATTGACGATAGCCAACCGTATAGTTTTCTGTAAAAACGCAGGCACAAATCCAACCCCAGGATACGGAATCTCAATCGTAGCCAATTCATTCATAGGCCATGTGCGAGTATCATCAGTTTGTGAATTTGTTATGGTTACTTGACCGCCCGATTTCGGTGCAAGAAAGAAATCACCACCGCCTCCCTGTTGTGCTACCAGCACTTGAATGTTATTCTTACAAGTCTTTGCCCAACTCCACTGGTAATACACCACCATAAGCACAAATACCACAAATAAGTAAAGGCAAATATGCAATGGCGCAAAATAAGTTGCCCCAATAAGTCCTGCTTCGGTCATAAATTATTTCTCCTTTTTAACATCCGGTTCAAACTTCTTTTACGACCAACTCTCTGTGTGGACTTATGCAATCCTTCACCTGAAGCTAATCGTTTACCCCTATACATAGCAGATGCTTGATTACGATCACGAGTAGGATACTTCTTAATTTCAAAATCAAGCCCCCCTAATGTTTCCATCCCAAATAGACGAGCTTCATTTTCTGTTTTACACCCACTAGCTAATATGAGATACGACTTGCCACTTTCATCGTGTGTTGCTATCCAAAAATAGAAATGTGTAGTCATTTCCACCTTCTCCCAAAACTGCGTAAAACAAAAAAGCCAATAACCACTATTATGATAATTATTATTGTCAGGGGAGAGAAAAAGCCTATATCAAAGAAATCCATATCCACCTCTCTGGCAAACACAAAAAGGGAACACTAAATTTAACATCTAATGTTCCCTTATCGTTCTTACCGGGCATCAACCCTAACCCCTTCTACCCAGGCTCATCACCACACCGATCAAGATGGCAGCAGCCACGATAATCCGTAGTAAACCCCGAAGTATCTCTGAGCCGGTGTCTGTCCC
>SDBU01002485.1_pt1 | contig 24390 bp, 19 predicted proteins | sample 2277071 | NCBI WGS metagenome assembly SDBU01 (sample SAMN10397929, study PRJNA504765) | marine sediment metagenome | isolation source: marine sediment core GS08_GC12, 126 cmbsf | place: Arctic Ocean: Gakkel Ridge, Loki's castle | collected 2008
AGTATGATCTCAATTTCTGCAGCGTATTTTTCAGCTATCATGTTCCCTCAAATCGAGCTTCATCGATCAATGTCTCCTAAGACAAAGTCAGTACTACCCATCAAGGCAACTAAATCTGCCACCAGGTGACCCTTCGCCAACTTCGGGAGAATCTGAAGGTTATCGAAGGAAGGTGTCCGCCAATATACCCGAAAAGGCTTGGGACCGCCATCGCTCTCCAGATATACTCCCAACACACCTCTAGGAGATTCAGTCGCCACATACACGGATCCTTCGGGCATATCAAACCCTTCCGTCCAAAGCTTGAAGTGGTGGATCACTGCCTCCATACTGGTCCCGAGTTCAGAGCGCGGTGGTGGAACGAATTTGCGGTTGTTGCTGCGCACCGGCCCATATGGCAGCTTGTCTAGAGCCTGCTGAACAATGCGGAGCGATTGACGCATCTCATCCATCCGGACCTGGTAACGTGCATAGGTATCGCCAGCTGTTTGAGTAGGGACTTCAAATTCATACTGCTCATAACCCATGTAAGGATCGACTTTTCGTAAATCGTGGTCAACTCCGGTGGCGCGCAAGAGCGGACCAGTCACACCCCAGTTGATCGCATCCTCTGCCTTGAGAATACCGATGTCTTTAGTGCGTTCGATGAATATGGGATTCTCCTTCAACATGGCCTCATATTCCTCAATCCGTTGGGGAAAGATCTTGATAAACTCACGAACTGCATTCTCAAATTCTACTGGGACATCCCGCCAAAGCCCTCCAGGGCGGAAATAAGTGGTCATCATCCGCTGGCCTGAGACCATTTCCTTGATATCCAGGATCAGTTCCCGTTCGCGGAAGGTGTACCAAAAGACCGAGATCGCCGCCAGGTCCAGGGCATGAGTCCCAAGCCAGACCAAATGTGAGGCGATCCGCTGCAGCTCGGTTAGTATGACCCGGATGGCTTGGGCGCGTACCGGGACATCCAAATCTGCCAGCTTTTCGATCGCCATGCAATACACCAAATTGTTACCTATAGTGTTGAGGTAATCCAGGCGATCGGTCATCACAGCTGCTTTCTCATAGGATTTGGCTTCCATGTTCTTCTCAATCCCAGTATGCAGGAAACCAATGTCGGGGATACAATTTACAACAATCTCGCCATCCAATTCAAGCAGCAAACGCAAGACACCGTGTGTACTGGGATGCTGTGGACCCATATTCAGGAGTACGGTCTCACCCTGAATAGCCCTTTCAGAGACTAAATGTCGTAATTCGTTGAAAGCAAATTCCGATTGATCTAACATGATTATGGCTCACTCTTCAGCATACGGCTTATCCCGGTCAATTTCTTCAGCATTGAAAGTAAATTGAACCTCTTCATAACCCAGAGGATAATCTTTACGCAGCGGATGTCCCTGCCAATCATGAGGCATGAGTATGCGGCGTAAATCCGGATGACCCTCAAAACGAATACCGAACATATCCCAGATTTCTCGCTCGCGCCAGTTTGCGTTTGCGAACAAACCCACCAAGGTTGGCAAGCCAGGGGAAACACCGGAGACAGGTACTCGTAAGCCAATTCGAATGTGTTTTTCAATGGAGTACAGTTGATAAATCACGTGAAAGCGCGGCTCCTGCCGAGGCCAATAATCAACAGCTGATTCGACTTCCAGAAAATTAAATCCGAAATCGTCGCGCAGTGTTTGGCAAACCTCAATGATATCCTCGGCGGAGACGATCAAATTGGTTTGTCCTCGGAACTCTCGGAGTTCCACGCTATACCGCTCTACCAAGGCTGAGGCAGTTTTTTCTAGTTCTTTATTCATAGCAACCCAACAATATTCATGACGAGCTAGGCCCAGGTTTTCAGGGTTTCGCCGCGCACTTTATCATGTAAAGTCAATATGCCATGGATAAGCGCTTCTGGTCTCGGGGGACAACCAGCCACATATACATCCACAGGCATGATTTCATCCACACCTTGCACGATGGCATAATTATTAAAGATACCGCCGCAGGAGGCGCAATCACCCATGGCTACAACCCACTTTGGGTCAGGCATCTGATCGTAAAGCAGGCGTAAAACCGGTGCCATCTTGCGAGCAACTCGCCCAGAGATGATCATCAGATCAGATTGGCGCGGAGTAGCGCGCATCAACTCCATCCCAAAGCGGCTCATATCATGCTTTGCGGCCTGACCAGACATCATTTCAATGGCACAGCAAGCCAGTCCGAACAACATCGGCCACATGGCATAAGATCGTGCCCAATTGACCGCTTGCTCCAAACGTATAGTTACCGCACCCAGATCCCCGGCTTTCTGTTCTATTCCCATTCTAATGCTCCTTTCTTCCAAGCATAAACATATCCAACCAATAAAATCAAAATGAAGATGAGCATTTCGATTAAACCAAATAAACCCAGCTGGCGGAAAGCTACCGCCCAAGGGTAGAAGAAAACAACCTCGATATCAAAAAGGATGAACAACACTGCCACCAAGTAAAATCTCACTGGAAGACGGCGAGTACCTGGTCCGATCGGGGTCATACCCGATTCATAAGTTTGTGACTTACGTTTTGTAGGTCGACGAGGTCCAAATGCATGCCCAAGCAATACAACAAGCCCCGCCAGCAGCACGGCGAGAATGAATAAAATGGCAAGAGGGAAATAATCGTAAAGCATAAGACAGCCCAAGTTATTGTAAATAGTAAGGGGTGGACGAACTCCCCAAACTATCCGGATGCCCTATTATCGTTCAGGGCCGATAATTTTAAGGAACGCCACACTACCCTTACTCTCTCAAAAAACTTACCTATCTTATCACATGCTTAAGTAGGTGTCAAATTTCACAATTGATGCCATCAAGCATCATGTATTTGCATAATTATATCCTCAATCCGGTATAAATACACACCCTCATTTTCATAAATCAGCTCAATACCTAAACAATTATTGAAGTGATTTGGGCGGATCGTGCCCTGGGATTGAGTGAGATAAATATGAGTCAATCTTTCCCCGTGAACCAGATCCCAGAATTCAGGTGTACAGCCTTCAATCTGGCTGACCTTTGCGGCAGAAATATTCACCTGCTCAACGTATGCGCCATCTCCCATCCCAGAGAGAACATTGGGAAGTGAAGTCATCCTGCCTGTCAACGGTGTGATCCACCATCCCCCATCCACACCACGGTAGCTCCCGTACTGCCAATGGGTAACATTGATCAAGAATCGAGCTTCTTGCGGGAGATTGCTTTCGATCCAATTGATCGCCTCCAGATCCGCTTTCGTCGCCAGAACCGTCACAGAGTTAATCACTGAACGAGTTCCCCAGACTCCCCACACAACCAGTGCCCCGAAAATGATCAAAACTGATACTGTTTTCAAGGAGGAAAATCTTTCTATGGGAGACCAATCAGTTGCACTGATGAACAACTCTGCTACCATCATTGCAGTTGGCAAAAATAAAACGATGACTGCATGATCTGGTCTGAAAGGGGCGACGTAAACACCCACCGGCAAACTGATAATACCAAGGATGATAGTCCATATCCCAAATGTGCGGGTACGTTGATGGAACAAGGATATGATCAACCCCGGCAGGGCTACAAACAATAGTGCGTGATTGCGATCTGGTCCCAGCAAACGCCAAAGGTATCTCAAATACTCTGGAAAATACAAACTGTCCACCGCTTCAATTGTCGGCTGGATGGCACCAACCTTGACCCCTTCTTGGGCGTATCCCCACATATGGTAAAGCCAAGGACTCGCTAATAAGAACCCAGCAATGGATGCAAGGAGCAACGGCAGCCAGATTTTCCACCCAGAATATCGCTTATGTTTAATGTCTCCGAACACAGTTTGAGCACCAAGGATGATAAGAAACAACGCGAATAATACTGCAGCATAATAATGGGCTAACAGTATACCTGCAGTAATCACACTGAAGGTGATCACCCGGGAAAATTTGGCTCCTTTGTTGATGATATCCAGCGCAAGCGCCATCGCTAGTGGCAGCAATAACATCCCAGTTAATAATGTATATCGCCCCCAGGTGACATAATATGCAGGCATTTGGGTCACGAAAGCGACCAGTATTGCACTTAATGCTGCCCGACGCCAATCTCCCCATAAGGCCTTTCCTAAACGATATACCGTCAGAGCGATCGCAGCGTTGAGAACCTGTCCAAGGTACAGCACCGAATCTTGAGGGCTCATTCGGGCAATAAACGAGTAAACTGTAGCCAGGGTATGAAACGCGTAATGGTAGTAAAACGGCACCGGCATATAAGGCTCGAACGTATCTGGTAAACCTCCATTTTCAAGAATCAAACCCACAATCTGCACATGGTGGATAGAATCTACCCATAGCGGTAAGATCACATCGCGAATTTGATAGAAACGCCATATAAGGACAGAAAAGAAGACCAACGCCAAAATAAGAAAACGCAGTTTGTCTTGCCAGCGAGAGAGCCAGTTGTCGGTCGTGTCGATTATGGCTTCTTTCAAAGGATGGTTGTCGTTTGAATGATTGGCAGTCTCCTCTCCAGCCTTGCGTTCTCTCCACCAATGTCTCAATGCCCAAATTGCCGGTGGAAGCAACAATAAGTAAAAGACGACCATTGCAATAGATGATACCTGCCAGCCAAAGATGTAAGCCAATAACGCTAATAATGCAGTGATCGAAATACTCAGCCCAATCGCCTCCGCCATGCGCTCAAAAGTATCTTGTTCAGGATCCCAAAATAATGCCTGCCAGGCTAAACCTGGCAGGAAAAGCACTATCAGCCCAGCGAACAGGGACCAGGTTGTAGTGATGATAGGGGTCATTTAGCCAAAATAATCGCGCAGATGTCGACTGCGAGTAGGGTGACGTAATTTTCTTAATGCTTTGGCTTCAATTTGTCGCACTCGTTCACGAGTTACCTTGAAATGCTGACCAACCTCTTCCAAGGTACGATCCTTACCATCAATCAGGCCAAAACGCAGTTCCAATACCTCACGTTCCCGGTCAGAGAGCACCGCGAGAGCGTTTTTTACCTGCTCACGCAGCATTTCACGGGCTGCCGCGTCCATGGGTTCGATCGCGTTTTGATCCTCAATAAAATCACCTAATTGGCTGTTATCCTCCGTACCAACGGGACTTTCCAAGGACATTGGCTCCTCTGAAGCCCGTATAATGCGACTGACTTTGTTGGCTGCGCGCATCCAACGCCGGCGAACATCCAAAGGAACTTGAGTTCCATCTGAGCGAGCCTGCAGGATAACCTGAACATCTTGAGGATCTAGAAAACCCGCTTCCACAGCTAACTCATCACTATTTGGCTCTCGTCCCAATTTTTGAATCAGGGTCCGTTGGGCGCGCATAATGCGGTTTATCGATTCATAAACGTGAACGGGTATGCGGATGGTGCGTGCCTGGTCTGCAATCGAACGGCTGATCGATTGACGGATCCACCAGGTTGCATATGTGCTGAACTTATATCCACGAGTTGGATCGAATTTTGCTACAGCTCGCAATAGACCGATATTGCCTTCCTGGATCAAATCAAGGAATGTGCTCCCACGGCCGATATATCTTTTAGCAACACTAACAACCAGCCGCAGATTGGCCTGAATAATTGCATTATGGGCATCCCGGGCGCGGTAGCGAGCATCTTCAATCTCATCTTGTAATAATTCATCATCGGGGAGATGACGGATAAAAGTCCTTTTGGAGGGTAAACACTCATGACTAGAGAGATATTCATCCAGGTAATCGGCAAGGGGAGCAGGCATTAGATAGAAACCGACAAACACGGTGAACGCGTTGCGAGCGACACCATCCCACAAAGGATCTTTTCCCCATAAGCCATTGTCTAAATTGGCGTGCAGATAAGACGGAGTGTCTGAAGCCCAGGTTTGTCGCAACGTTTGTGCTTCTCCCAGGATCAGTCTTAGATCTGGCAGGTCAAAACCCAAGCGCAGCGTGTCTTCCACAACTCGCTTCCAAGCAGTTAATAATTCCTCATAGAACGCTTTGTAAATCCCTGGAGGAAGAGAGTCCCCTTTGCGGATCAAAGGAAGCTGTCGAATGAGCGATTCGACTCTACGAGAGGCCTCCGTTTGAGTAGCCAACCAGAACTCTTGATCAGGATTGAGAAGATCAATCCCCCCGATCTCTCTGAGGTATAACCTGACCGGGTCATCGCTCAATTCTACAGCCATTCTGGGTTCTTCTAAGATATCTGTTGGCTTTTCTTTTTTTATATTTTGAAGTTCCTGCTTCTCACGGGATAAAGCATTCTCATCCGGTTCCCCGTGCTCTTCCGAGCCCGATTTGGGGAGCGTCTCAGCGATTTCTTGCACGGGTAGAGTTCCGTCTTTAATGTCCTGCGGATCCTCACCCAAATCCCCCTTATCCGGAGCACCCATCCCTTGCAAATTTTTCGAGTCTGTTTTTCGAGTCAAGGAGTTCCTCCGTCTATTAATGAATCATATGACTCGTTTAAAAACCCAGAGCCTTATCAAGCCTGCTTCGCGCGGCGATATGCTGCACCATCTTTTTTTGGTAATCCGCGACACTATTATCCTCAACCAATTGAGATTCTTCCATCAGGTACCTGATATGTTCGATTTCTTGGAACAACCGGCGTTGGCGAAGCACAAGCAGCGTACGCACCAGATCCTCCAGCACCTTATCTTCGTTTGGATCCAAATTATCGGTTTTCATCAGCAGCTGATCTACCAGTTCCATAAGAGGCAACGACAAGCTATTTTGGACGAATAACTGTGGTTCAGAATGGTCTTGTTTCAAAGATTCATCGACCAGCAGTAATAAGGCCTGGTGATCGCTGGATTGGAAATCATCTATGGATAACCGATTGAGCCCATTTTCCTGTAAGGCGCGATCCATCCGGAAGACCAGATCGGGGCGACGGAGCAGAACACTCAGGCAATGTGCTTCCAATAATTCTGGTGTCGCATGGATTGGCAAATCTCCGGTTAATGATCCCTCAACCTCCGCTGATGCAGGACCTGGTCTAAAATTAGGGCGCCGGCGCCGAGATATGGGAGCCGCGGTCTCGGTAAAGGCTCTTTCGTCAACCTTTAATAAGCGTGCCAAACGTTGGCGGTAGGCTTCCCTTTCTACCGAGTCAGGTACATCCGCAATCAATGGTAAAACTTGATTGGCGATTTGGGATTTCACTTTAGGGTCATCAAGTTCCTGTTCTTTAGCCAGAGTCTCCATAACGTGGACCACAATCGGACTTGCTTCGGCAATAATTTGCTCCCATTGGGCAGCATCCTGCGAAACGACTTCATCAGGATCAAGATCGTCGGGTAAAGTAGTCACTCGGATGTCCGCTTTCAAGCGTGCTTCACTGCCTAATAAACCACGGGCATCAAAAACGGGGTCCGACTCCCGGTCGAGCGTTTGCCGTGCGACCTGTAAACCACGCAAGGTGGCTTTATCCCCAGCAGCATCTGCATCCAATGCTAAGACAATGCGGCGGGAAAAACGCTTGAGCAATCTCAATTGATACTCGGTGAGAGCAGTTCCCATCGGAGAAACAGCGTTGGGAAACCCTTCTTGATGCAGGGCAATCACATCCAGATAGCCCTCGACGATCACGACCTGGTCTTGCGTACGGATTCCCTTTTTTGCTCTATCTAGCCCATATAGGATATGCCCTTTATCAAACAAGACTGTTTGTGGAGAATTGAGAAACTTTGGTACGTCTTGAGGATTGATTATCCGGGCTCCAAAACCTGCCATACGACCTCGCTCATCGCGGATTGGAAACATGATCCGGTGACGAAAACGATCATAAACTGCTACTCTATCAGAACTTTCAACGCCTTCACGTTCAGTAAGCAATCCGCTGGCAATCAAATCCTCTTGGTCATATCCTTTTGAAGTAAAGTGTTTGAAACCAGCATCCCAGGAATCAGGCGCGTATCCAAGGCCAAAAGTCTCAATCGTTTCATCCTTTAATTTGCGCTCTTGTCGAAGGTACTCTAAGACAGGCTTTCCTGCAGGCGTATTGAATAAATTATGGCGATAAAACGTGACTGCATCTTCAAGCAAGTTTCTTAGATGGTCATGCTCTTCAACCGCTTCTTGTTCTTCCGAAGTCAGCGGTTTGAGTTCCACACCGGCGCGATCAGCTAAATTTCTCAACGCTTCACTGAAGTCCCCTCCTTCTTTCTTCATCACGAAGCCGAAGATATCCCCACCTTCATTACACTGACCAAAACAACGCCAGGTACCTGTCTCAGGGAAAACAACAAAAGCTGGAGTGCGGGTATTGCTGTGAAAGGGGCAGAAACCAGTATAGTTTTTTCCCGACCGGCGCAACTGAACTGTCTCGGAAACCAGATCTACGATATCAACGCGGCTTTTGATCTCATCTATAGTGGACATTATCAGCCTGATTTTTGTATTTAAAAAACCTTAATTCTCAAATCCCCTGGCCGAAAATAGGTTTCTTTTCCCTTGTTCGGCAAATATCTCCTTAAAGTCCATCGAATCTAAGAGGGGCTCAATTATACCAGTTGAGGTGTGGCTCATTCCCGAATGATAGCGACCCTTCAGGGTTATTAGTTCCATTCCCATCTGCACTGGATTGTCACTTATCAGAATGAAAACAATTATAATAATTTTCTATGAATACTACCTCTTTTGACGAAGCTTATATCTCTGTCGATGTCGAGACCGCGGGCCCATCCCCGAGCCGTTATTCACTGCTTTCCATCGGCGCCTGTTTGGTATCACAACCTCAGAGATCGTTTTACATTGAACTACAACCGGTAAACGATGAGATGCTGCCTGAAGCATTTGCCATTCATGGACTATCAATCGAGACATTAATAGATAAAGGGGTTCCACCCGCCGAAGCAATGGCTCTTTTTGATTCCTGGCTGAAGGAAGTTGTGCCTGAAGCTCAAGCCCCAGTATTCGTGGCTTTCAACGCCCCCTTCGATTGGATGTTCGTCAGTGATTACTTTCACCGCTTTCTGGGACGTAATCCCTTCGGTCATGGGGCACTTGATATTAAGGCTTACTATATGGGTTCCACCGGATCCTCCTGGAAAGAAACATCAATGAGAAATATCTCCCAAGATTATTTGGGCGGGCGCAAAATAAGTCACAACGCTGAGGAGGACGCACTCGACCAGGCTAAAATATTTACTCGTTTATATGAAGAAGCTAGAAATTCATAGACGCTGTAACAAAACATTTTCCAAAACGTATTAAGCTGTGAAAGTTGGGAAACGGCTCGAAGAAATTGATTTAAGTCCCACCTGAGTGGTCCACCATCCAGACCAAAAGTGGAAAATATATTCCTGTCTATTTATTCAGCAAAGACTATCAATATTTCAAAGGAGAATCCAATAATGGACAACAAGGGATCTTCCAGCGCTGCCATGGAACTGGAACAGATTATTGAATCAGCCAAACAGCTTGGAGTAGAAATCAGCGAGACAGAGGCGTTACAATGGCTATCTGCTATGGCAGTGGACTCTGATGCGGAAATATCTATGGACCTCGACACAGGTGTATTTGGGCACAAAGTCGTGATGTTGGATTTCAGCTCCAGTGAGTTGGAGCGTTTCCGGGAGATCGGTCGCCTGGTCGAGTTCAAGGACCAACCTGGTGTTGTGGAAACAGCACTGGCCCTTTCCGGCTCATCAGCCCAATCGAAGATCCAAACATATCCGGGAGATTGTGATTATTTTGAACGCGTCAACATCATCGCTGAGACCCGGGATGAAGCCTGCCAGATTCTGGCCAAGATCATGCGAGAAAAAGCGCTAGATACTTTAAAGGGACCAACCTGGCAGTTGATCGAGCTCAAATTCGGTTCTTACTCTCACGATATTGTCAAAGGTGACGACCTGATAAAGAAGGGTTCTCCTATTTCGTGGGCACCACCAGACATCCAGGCCGGAAAAATCGATGGTTTCCGCCCGGATGGCACGGAAGCGGTTGTTCTTTGGGATGAGGCAGCAGTTGATCCGGGATGGTGCAAACTGGATTGGGTGATTGCCGATCCCGCCAGGGGGAGATTGGCAAATGCAAGTAATATGTTAGACGTTACCTGGGAAGCGCCAGACGGCAGCATCACACCGCTCGACTATTATTTGGATTCTTATTTTCAGGAGGTTTATCTGGAAGCCGAATCGATGCCCATCTTTTCAAAGCTGATGAAACATGTCTCCCCGGATGCCTTGGATGATTATGTCACCCAACTCGAAAAAGAAATCTACAAGTATTTGACTAAGGATATCAATTATGGGAAAGCGGCCAAACGTATGTATAACGTTTTTCGATTGACCGGTCGCTATCACGAAGCAGCGTTCCGGCGCGAGTTGTTCGACGAACCGACAACCATGCTCTACCAGGTATGGTCCTTGATCAAAACCATCGACGATAGTTTTTTTTCAGGATCACAAATCTCGATAGATCACGTGCTATCACAGACAGATCAATTGATCATCTCTGTCATCGAAGCCTTGGAAGGTGACCAGGAAACAGAGATCGTCCGCCATTTGTTAGCTCTACGTGACAGCCTGACTCGCCAGGAGTCTACTGGGCATCTCTCAGCAGAAGCAGAAGCTGCGCGCGAACATGTGATTAATATTGTTAATAATTTCTTCTACGAAAAGATGAATTCGATCCCCAAGATCAAGTCATATATGGATGAGTTTCATTAGAAAAAAGCTGGTCTTAATAAGATGAGCCCAGTTTAAAATCCTTCCAGCCTTGACATATCCACCACCCCATCTGCCAGGGCTGCGATACGCTGCAGTACACCCAGCCGATTATGACGCAGTAACTCATCATCTACCATCACCAGCACCTGATCGAAGAATTTGTTGATGTCCGGAATCAGCGGGAGGAAAGCATTTAAGAAGTCATCAACTGAACCCAGGGCGCGTGGCTCATTTTCCGCCGTCATCAGAGAGCGGTAGAGCGCACGCTCAGCATATTCCTCAAACCTCTTTTTATCCACTGGATAGATTTCGGTGAGGTCGCGGGTAATGCGCACGCAGCGAGCATAAGCAGGAAGAATTTCATTCCAATCAGTGCGTTCTATCCAGACCCTCAGAGCTTTTACCGCATGTGCAGCTCGACTTGGATTGTGACCCTGGGCTGACAATACCGCATCAACCACATCAAATCTTTCACCAGATTCAAGCAATAGATTTCGCTGCCTCTCAATGATGAAACTCAGGCACTCCACCTGGCTTGCCTGGCTCATTTCAAGCGGCAAATGCTTCGCTGCTGCCTGTAATGCGGCGCGCAGATCAAAATCCAGATCCCTGTCGATCAGATTCCCAACCACACCCAGGGCTGCACGACGCTGTCCGAAAGGATCTTTCGCTCCAGTGGGAGCCAGTCCAACTGCAAACAAACCTGCCAAGGTGTCGAGCCGGTCTGCTAATCCAACAGCCAGCCCTGGTAAAGATTCTGGGGCTGAATCACCTGCAAAACGCGGCAGGTAGTGATCGAAGATGGCATCAGCAACCGGTTCGAGCTCTCCAGATTTTAGTGCGTAATAACGCCCCATGATCCCCTGCAGGGAAGTCATTTCCACCACCATATGAGTAACCAGATCCGCTTTACACAACTCGGCCGCACGCAGCCCAACCCGCACCTGTTCGGAATCTAATCCAATTTGTGAGGCTAAATCGACTACCAGCCCCTGAATTCTATGCGTCTTTTCAAGCATCGAACCCAAATCCGCCTGGAAAGTCAAGGTGTCCAGCTGCGGTAAGTAAGCCTCCAAGGGTTGCTTAATATCATCACCGATAAAGAAGGCTGCATCCGCGAACCTGGCCCGGATGACATGCTCGTTCCCCTCAATGATCAGATCCAGCTCTTGGGAATTGTCAGATTCACCGCGATTGCTAACCGCAATAAAATATGGCAGCAACTGCTCGTTCTTCTGCACGGGAAAGTACCGCTGGTGTTTCTTCATGACTGAAATTAAAACCTCATCCGGCAGTTCCAAATGCTTTGCATCGAAGGAGCCGCGCAACCCCAATGGTGCCTCCACCAGATTGGTCACCTCAGTTAGCAAATCTGCATCGACCACCGCCGTACCCCCAATTTCTTCAGCCAAAATGCCCACCTGCTCACTGATTCGCTGCGAGCGCTCCTCCGGGTCCAGGAGGAGGCCCTGAGCAGCCAGTGAAAGAAAATACTCCTTTGGAGAACGCACCTCGATCTGCTCAGGATGACAAAAACGTAATCCGCGAGTGGTATTTCCTGAGGATATTCCAGCGAAAGTAAAATTCAGCAGCTGTTCGTTGAAGAGCGCCAGCAGCCAGCGGATGGGTCTTGAAAAGGTGATATTGCTGCTGTTCCAGCGCATGGACTTCCCAAATCGCAGGGAGGCGATCAGATCCGGAAGCTGTTCCACCAATACTTCAGCAGCTGGGCGCCCCTTTGAACGGACAACTGCTACAGCATACTTACCACCATCCATTTCTCGCACCTGCAGATCACTTACGTGTACTCCCTTGCTGCGGGCAAAACCTTGCGCGGCGGGAGTCGGCTGGTTTTTTGCATCGAAAGCTCGCTCGGCTGGAGGTCCTTTAACGACTTTTTCCTCATCAGGTTGGGAGGGCGCAAGGTCTCTGACACTGACAACCAGGCGTCTTGGGGTGCCTAAGATTCGCACCTCGCCATGGGCCAGACGGGCTTCAGCCAATAAGGTTTGAATACCCTTTCTTAATTGCTCCAGCGCTCCTGAAAGATCTGCTGAGGGGAGCTCTTCTGTGCCAATCTCGAGCAGGAATGGTCCTGGCTGGCTTTCAACAATGGTTTTGGAGGCAGGTAGTTTCTGCGGGCTCCCCTGCTCACGGTCCTCCGAGGAGATGTCCTTGCTCTCATCCAACCAGGGGTACTCTAATCGTTGGCGTTCTTCTAAGTATGCCCCGGTAATTTTACGGGCTACATCCCGCATACGGCCGAAGAATGCCTGGCGTTCGGTAACACCGATCGCTCCCCGCGTATCGAGTACATTAAATGTATGCGAGCACTTGAGCAGATAATCATAGGCTGGCAGCACCAACCCACTCTCCAGAGCAAGTTCAGCTTCAGCCTCATATAACTCGTACATTTGCCGCAGGCGTTGGATATCTGCCAACTCAAAGTAATACTGGCTGTGCTCCCGCTCAGCCTGCAAATTTACATCCCCGGCGGTTAAATTTTTCTGGTGTAATACCGCCTGCTGCGGAACCGTATTCCACTGAATGTCCTGAAAGCCGCGTACGCGCTGCAGTGCGATGGCAATGCGATCGAGTCCATAGGTGATTTCCACGGCTACCGGATCGATATTGACGCCTCCCGCCTGCTGGAAGTAAGTGAACTGGGTGATCTCTTGTCCGTCGAGCCATACTTCCCAACCTAATCCCCAGGCACCGATAGCTGGTTGCTCCCAGTTATCCTCCACGAAGCGAATGTCATGCTGAAGGGGGTCAATGCCCAATGCCTTTAAGGAATCGAGATAAATCTCCTGGGGGTTGCCAGGCTCAGGTTTTAAAATCACCTGAAACTGGTAGTGCTGCTGCATACGGTTGGGGTTCTCGCCATAGCGGCCATCATCCGGACGAATACCGGGTTCGACATAAGCCACATTCCACGGCTCAGGTCCTAAAACGCGCAGGAATGTGGCTGGGTTCATCGTCCCCGCCCCAACCTGGGTGTAATAGGGCTGCCAGATCAGGCAACCCAGATCAGCCCAATAATTCTGCAGGGTGATTATTATGGATTGGAAATCAAGCGCTTTTGTCATCTTGGTTATGGTCTGCTCGGAAATTAATTGGATAAAAACCTACGAACTTATTAAGAATTATAACCTCTCAAGCTGGTGTTATTCATTTACCCAATTACCCCCAAAAGGCGCCGTTTACCTTCCGGGTCAAAGTTAACTGTTCAGTAAAATCTAGTTTGAGGCGGGCTTGTGTTGGTTTTCAATCTGTTGCAGGGACAGCCTCCACGTGGGAAGTTTCAGCGTAGGTCTGCGTGGTGAAATATGTCAACAAATAACCAATAATACCGGCTAAAAGGGAGGCGACCAATATGCCGGCCTTGGCTTCACTCAATAAATCAGGATTGCCCCGGAAAGCGTTGCCAGCAATAAAGAGCGACATGGTAAAGCCAATGCCGGCCAACCAGCTGGCGCTGAATACTTGACGCAAATTGACATTACGAGGCAGGTCTGCTAGATGCAAACGGACAGCAAGCCAGGTAAACAGCGTAATGCCGATCGCTTTCCCTAAGACAAGCCCCAGAACAATACCAATGCTCACCATACCCATAAGGCTCTGATCAAATTCAAGTACCACGCCGGCATTTGCCAGAGCAAAGATAGGCAGGATCAGGTATGTAGTCCAAGGGTGTAAGCTATGCTCCAGACGTTGAGCGGGCGATTGCATGCGGTCGGCAACCGTTTCAAGTGTCTGGGCGGCAATTTGAGCCCGATTTGCAGACTGGGCTGAAGGACCTTCAAATTCATGAAGGACAGAGACACACTGAGCCAGTAAGGCTCGCGTGTCAGGAGCTCCCCAGGTCGGGATGGTGGCGGCGAGCAAAACACCGGCGATGGTGGGATGGATACCCGATTCGAGGAAGGCAAGCCAGAGACCAATGCCCAATATGGCGTACGGTAACGGTGAATAGACGCGTGCCCGATTAAGGCCGATCAACACAACCAGGATCACGGCTGCGATCAGCAGGCTGATCCAGTGGATACCGGATGAATAGAATATTGCCAGCACCAGGATCGCACCGAGATCGTCGGCAATTGCCAGTGCAGTAAAGAATATCTTCATTGAAAGCGGAGCTCTGCTCCCCAGGAGCGCTAAAACCCCCAAAGTGAAGGCGATATCGGTCGCTATGGGTATCCCCCAGCCCTGTTCCCCAGATCCACCAGCATTTAATAACAGGTAGATGCCCGCCGGAACCAGCATTCCTCCGAGTGCCGCGGCGAGAGGCAGAATTGCCTGTCTGGGTCTGGATAGCTCACCCGTTGTAATCTGGCGTTTAATCTCCAGACCAACCACAAAGAAGAATATCACCATCAGCCCATCGTTGATCCACTCAATGAGCGGCAGGCTGAAAGCGGATTGACCAAATCCAAGAGCGAGTTCGGTCTCCCAAAAATGGAAATAGGTTTCTGAAATGGATGAATTTGCCCACAGCAATGCCAGAATCGCGCTGATCAATAGGATAATGCCGCCCGATGCTTCGATGCGGACGAAATCCTGAGCCAACAATCTTACCTGAACGCCCAACGGTTTCTCAACCGCATCAATCAGTGATTCCAGATCCCAGGCTCCGTCATAGCGCACACCATTGATAAAGAAACTGGGGGTCCCATTTACTCCGCTGCGGATACCACTTTTGAAATCTTCTTTTACCCGCTCAGCGTAGACATTTTCATTTAAATCGTGTTTGAAGCGATCAAGATCGAGATCAAGTTCGGCCGCGTATTGAATCAGGTGAGTTTCATCCAATGCTTCCTGGTGCTCAAGAATAAATTCCTGCATCTCCCAAAATTTACCTTGGGCACCGGCAGCTTCTGTGGCTTCAGCAGCCAGCTGGGCATGGACATGTGAGGTTCTGATCGGGAAGTGACGGAAAACATAGCGCAATCGTCCACCTAATCGACGGCGCAACTCATGAATGACTGGATTGACTTGCCGGCAGTATGGACACTCGAGATCACCATACTCAACTAATGTTACAGAGGCATCCTCAGGACCCAATACATGGTCACGTTCACCAACAGGCTCCTCCAGCTTGGTTGCAGAAGTGGTTGCCATAGCTCTTCCTCTTTCAGCTCGATATCGACTCTGATGCAGATAAAATGCGATCAGCTCCCGGATTGATGCCTGGTGGAGAGATGTAACTCCACCTAATGACCCCCTGGGCATCGCTGCCCGCTCGCAACGACCGGCTTTAGGATCAGAGACACCATATTGCTCGGCGATTTCACCATTGACTCGAAACCTGATTACAAAGGGGATTTCAAATTGCGATCATCCGCAAAGGCATGGTGGCTCCTCCGCCCATCTAAAGAAAATCCCAACAGCTTGGCATTAAGTTCTTCAAACATAAGTAGTACTTCATATAATAAAACCACTTGGTCTCCACAAACAGGACCCCAATCAGCAGGGTAGAATGCCAGGTTTGCTAGTTTGCCCTGATAGTCAGCCAGTGCAATATCTCCCTCGAAAGGTTCAACCACCATGAAATCGGGTGGCTGGATCGAGCTTGGAAAACGTGCTCAGGATATGTATCTTCAAGTGCTCCCTGAGAGTCTTTTATTAGAGAAATCTGCTTGTCTTTCTTCCGAAACCAGGCCACACGCTATCATCCTGAATGATCAAGAAATAATCATCACTGAAATTCAATTCTGATAATCTTACCACTTATCAAAATCCAAATCACGTATTCCATCCGGTTACCTGTGCCTTTATTTCATCCCGTTCCAAGGTAGCTTATTCTCTAAGAGAGAAGATAAACCTAAGCTGCATGACTTCCTTTTGCAATTCAATCCTAAGTCTTCCAGACCGGTGCGGGTAGTAAAAGAGCTGCCCATTAGGGACAGCTCTGTGCTCACTGTGTAAAAAGAAAAACAGCTTTCAGTTTGGATTAGGGGATCTCTCCGGCTAATTCTTTCTCAATCACCTGCTGGAAAATCTCGAATGGTTGGGCACCTACCACGGCGATCCCGTTGATGAAAAATGTCGGCGTTGAACGCACACCCAAATTTGCGGCGAAATCGAAATCAGACTGGACTTCCTGCTGGTAACGGCGGCTCTCAACACATTCTTGAAAAGCCTCTTCATCCATTCCCAACTGGCTGGCATACTCCTGGTAGGCTTTAGGACTCAAGCCAAGCTCCATACTGAACAGCTTATCGTGATAATCCCAGAAAACCCCTTGCTCATTAGCACAATTGGCTGCTTCCGCAGCTGGTTTGGCATTGGCATGAATGCTCTCCAGCGGGAAATCTCGATATACAAAACGAATTTGATCCCCGTAGGTATCGATTAACTGTGAATAAACTTCTGAGTGCCATTGGCGACAGTAAGGACACTCGTAATCACTGAATTCTACAATCGTAATTAGAGCATCTTCTGAACCGAGAAACGGGTCATCGTCTGCTGGGACATCATAGCGCACTACTTGAGGGGTTTCAACCGGGGTACCCGGGTTGGATTGAGCAACTACTGCAGCAGGATCACTGCTCGCAACAGCTGCAGCGGAGGCGGCTTGCGAGGTACCCGGTAAGGGAACCCAGCCGCGAGCCAGAAAGCCAAGACCCAATCCGACGATGAAGATCAATGGCATAACGAAGACGTATAAATGCCACCTGCGCAGTGTTATGGTCACTTCACCAGATTGTGGCTTGGTTTCATCTATTGGTTGTGATTCTTCAAGCGGTGGATCTTGTCCGATATCTTCTGGAGATTGGTTTTCTTCGGTCATAGTAGTCCGAATTATAACATCTGAGAAAGACCATTTATTAAGACCATATTAGACTTATGGAAATGGCTCGCCGAGCAATGCTTGAATCACAGCTTCGGTCTCATGATCGCCACCTTCCCCAATGTGTGTGTAACGGATATTGCCCCATTTATCAATCAGGTACTGGGTGGGCCAGTATCTATTCTCGTATGCCCGCCAGATCAAACCCTCATTATCTTGCACCACAGGATAGGTAACGTTCAACTCCCTGACCGCTTGCTGTAGAAGTCCTAGATCGGTTTCATATTCGAATTCTGGGTAGTGGTTTGCAATCACAGTAAAACCCTGGGAGCCATATTTGTTATGCCAGCCCCTCAACGAGGGGATCATATGCTTGCAGTTAATTCAACCAAAGGTCCACATCTCGAGCAAAACGACTTTTCCCTTTAAGTCAACCAGGCGTAAGGGCTGATCCGTGTTCAACCACACATCGTTCGTCCATTCCGGCGCTGGACCCAAATTAGGTAAGGAAATGGAGGCTTGTGTTTCAATCACAGGTTGCAATGTGGGTTTGGACTCTGGAGCAATCTCAGAGCCAGCACTTTCTCCAGAATCCAAATCTCGTTGGTTTTCGATTGACACCTGTTCCTCCCCCATGCTACACCCCGCCAGTAATATCACTCCAACCAATAATACCTTGCGCCACATATCCTGATACCTCCCAGACTTTGCACCCCCATAAACCATTAAAGTGAAGTCAGATTGTATCAGGCGATTCTTACGAAAAAATTAACACTTCAACAAAGATCGTCTCCAGTACGTTATTTTCGCAGCGAATTAAAGAGATATTAATCAGCCTGGCTCATGGCTGGCTCAAGTTCCACCTTCTTCCCGGCAGATGCCTCAGAGTCATCAGACGACTCCGGGGGTGGCATCGCATCTGGCAGCTCGTCCTCTACATTCCGCACGTGTGGATTGAGATACCCAACCCCGGCTACCAGGATGCTGACCGCCCCGACGACGATGAACATTAAACCTGTCCCCCTTCCAGGACCGACTCCGATCAGCTGACCCACACTATCCGCTAGTGCACCCCCTTCAAGCAGCAGCGGTCTGAAAACCCGATCCGCCAACGGACCGGCGACAATGTACGCCAGGGGAGTCATCGACGAGGCGATCATCCTGCGGATTGAGAAAACGCGGCCCTGAACATCAGGGGCAACCTTGCTCTGCCAGATAGCCTGGCTTGAGCCGTTGATGATCGGCATGGTGAACATCAGAAAGAAGCCAGCCACCGTCATAACCGGTATCAACGGGCTGACCCCCATCAGGGAAAAAAAGAATCCGGCCAGCATTAAAAATCCCAACACGCCATGAATGCGGCGCTTGGGACCACCCCAGGCGCTCATCACCAGGGTGCCAACCAACATCCCCACACCTACGATCGAGAGCATGTAACCCAGCACATCTGCCGAGGTCATATCCATGATCATCGGCATAATCAGGGGCATGATCAGTCCAGTGACAAAGTTGAAGGCCGCGAAAATGAGCAACAGACCTAACAACCCAGCCCGGGCGGAGATGTATGTCCAACCATAAAATGCTTCTTTCCACAGTGAGCCTTTACCTTCTTCTCCCGATTCACTCTTTTCAGGACTGGGTACCCGCACGAACAACAAGGTCAGGACGGCGAAGAGATAGGTGGCAAAATCGATCACGATCACTCCCCCCAAACCGATGGTCACGAAAAGTGCGCCAGCAGCTGCTGGCGCGAGCAGCTGTGACATCGCTTCACCGATCTGCACCATACCGCTGGCACGGCCGAGCTGCTTTTTGGGTACCAGCAGCGTAGTCACGGCCGAGTAGGCTGGCCATTGGAAGGTGCTGAATGCAGAATTGAAAGCTGTGGCCAGGATGATGTTCCACACCTGCAGGTTATCCGTCATATAAAGGACGGCGACCAATAACGTTGCCAGACCCGCCCCAGTATCGCTCATGATCATCACCCAGCGGCGATCCCAGCGATCTACCAGGGCGCCAGCGAAGGGGGAGACCAGCAGATTGGGGATGGCGAAGGCCAGCAGGTTCATGGCAAACAGCGTCACCGAACCGGTCTCCTGGTAGATCCACACCCCCAGGGCAAACCCGGTCAAACCAGAGCCAATTGTCGAAACCAGCTGTCCGGACCAGATGACGAAAAAAGTGCGCATTCCTTTGGCGATTGGTCTGGTGGGTTTGGCTGGAGTGGCTTCCATGGTTGATACTTTCTTGATTTTGCTACCGTTAAAAGCTGGATGCTTCCTGATAATTTATTGTTTCGAGCTACGACGTCCAGGTATTATACAGGATCTTTACTGATTGTCAACTCCGGTTTTCAATTAATTGATTATATTATTCATATATTTGAGTTATATATTCGCTATTCAATCTTTTTGTTTGCTTTTTATCATGTTTATCAATATCGTGTTTAGTAATTATGAGTAGGCTTCCTATAGAATTCCCATTATAAATGTGGGAGGATCGCGGGATGCCTCCTGCTCTTCCACCGGTACTCTAGGTCGCAGGTGAAGAGTCTCAACCACGATAAAATAAATTTGAGCATAAAAGATACCAGCTGCAATTTGCAGCCTATCCCTTGTGGACATATCAGCGGCTTAGGAAAGACGCCCTACTTTGGAAAGACGCACTACGAACACAGCGGCTCGATGTTAAATTGAGCCCGTTCTGAATAGGTCAGCTCAGGCAGACAGCTGTTCACCTTCGTCCAAGCGGTCAAATCCTCCAAAGTGTCATCGATGCGCCACTCTATCAACAACTTGTCGCGCGCGCTTGACAGCACAGTTTGACCAGCTGGGCTTCGGTCTCGAAGCGGCGGATGAAGTCGGGCTGGTTGGCGTACTGAGGCAGGACAACTTTAACTGCTACATCCCGGTTGACGAACGGCTGTCAAGCGCAGAAAACCGCGCCGTAAGCGCCCTCCCCAAGTTGTTCCAGCAGATCATTGCCTTTAATAGAACGGGGACTGGAGCTGTCCATTTTGCCTCCCTAAGCAGATATCTGACTTTAGGCGATGTTTAGACCGGTTTGACGACAGTCATGTATGAAGTATGCTCTTCTGATGAGGGTGGTCGATGCTGGCTTCTAGTGACAACAATGTAAGGGCGAAGCATCCCTAATAGTCTAAACAGGCTTGCTTTGGATACTTCGCTCCTACCTGACACCTGAATCCATCTTGGGAAATACACAACACCAATTCGGAAATGGATCAGGTCAAGCTGCTGGGATATCTGCTTCTTCGCAGATTCCATCCAGCAATCCCCAGTAAGCGTCCAGGGCTTGCTCAGCCGATGCAAAGACCTCCTCGGCAGATGCTCCATTTTCAAGACAGCTTTCCAGGGCACCCCGTTCACCCTGGCGATGTTTGATGTCCGTTTCGGCGTGTACTTCAAAATATGCCAGTGTCTTGGGATCGTCCACCCCATAAAGCTCCTGCAGACCATCTGATTTCAGCCGGGACACTTCGGGCTGCTGTGACTCGTATGCATAGAGGGCAGCCAAGGCCTGAACGCTGTCACTTCGAGATAAGCGTTCAAATGTGTTCACAATGTTCTCCGCGGCTGGATGTCGCTTTTCATTTAGAAGGCTGCGGCGCGAGACTCCAAATCCTTCGGCGAAATCCAGCCACAATTCATTGTGTGCCTTGGGATTGTTCAACTCATCATCCAGATTGGTTTCCAACTCAGCGCGGATATTTTCATCTTCGGCGGATCCCAGGGCTAAGTTGAGATAACCTGTAAACGCCACCACATGGGGATAATACACCCGGGCATAAATCGCCAGCTGCTCAGCGGACAATTCACCATCCTGCCAGGTCACGTAAAAAGGATGGTTCAGGATCGAGCGGGACTGGATTAATTGATCAAGGCGAGAGAGGGTATCTTGAGGTTGCATGATTAGTAGCTCCTTAATGTTTTGTGTGTAATTACAGGAAGACCAACAGCTTGTTCTGTAAGAAGAACAGCATTTATATCTGTATTAGATATTATATACCTTTTTTGTCCTGTTTGATCAAGGAAATACATCAAGTCCTCTCTAAGGTATGTGCGTCGCTCTTTACACGTTATTGACGAGACAAGAATTCCCGTTGAAAATACGGCGCACCTATTGGAATTGAATTTCTGGTTCAGGATTTGGTTTAGCTGCACATGCAGCTATTTGCTAGTATCTGCCCCTCGCCTGCTGAGCCTCCGGGTTGAGCAGCTGGCTTTCCTCTTCTGGATCGACGCGCACAGCACAGGCTTTATATTCTGGGATTTTTGCATAGGGATCCAGAGCGTCGATGGTCAGCAAGTTAGCCGCGGCTTCGCGGAAATGGAAGGGGATGAAAACAACTCCCATGGTGGTCTTGTAGGATACCTTGGCGCGCAAGACGATCGTTCCACGCCGGGAGGAAACCCGCACCACATCTGCCTCATTGACTCCAATCCGAGCCGCATCGGTCGGGTGAATTTCGATTAGGGCTTCCGGATAAAGATCATCCAGCTTGGAATTGCGGGTCATTGCTCCACCATGCCAGTGCTCCAATACCCGCCCGGTTGACAAGATGAAGGGATACTGATCGTCCGGCATCTCCACTACCGGGATGTATTCCAAGGGGTGGAACTTGCCGCGCCCACGGGGGAATCCCTCGGCGAACAGGAATGGCGTCCCGGGGTGTGAATCATCCAAAACTGGGGTCTGCAGGCCGATATCCTCGATACGGTTGTACTTCACGCCAGCATAAGCGGGCACGATGCGGCCCATCTCTTCCAGTATTTGGGCAGGGTTTACGTAATCCCAATAAGCCGTGTTTGCGCGGCCCAACCGGGTTTCGATTCGCTTGGCAAGATCGCAGATGATCTCCCAGTCAGGGCGAGATTCGCCGCGTGGCGGGATAGCCTGGCGCACACGCTGCACGCGCCGGTCGGTATTAGTAAAAGTGCCCTCCTTCTCCGCCCAGGAAGTAGCTGGCAGGAAAACGTCAGCGAAGGCTCCCGACTCGGTGATGAACAAATCTTGAGCTACCAAGAACTCGAGTGCTTCCATCTGCTGGCGAGTGTGGTTGAGATTGGGCTCGGACATCATCGGATTTTCGCCCACGATATACAGGCTGCGTACACCCCCAGGTTTGACCTGGCTGAGGATTTCAGTTGTCGTCAAGCCAAGATTCTGGTTTAGCCCACCCGGTTCAATATTCCAGACCTCTTCCCACTTCTGAGCGTTAGCTGGGTCATCCACTTCCATATATCCGGGATAATGCCAGGGCATGGCGCCGCAATCGGACGCTCCCTGTACATTGTTCTGCCCCCGTAATGGGTTTAGACCGGTGCCGCGCCGACCGATATGCCCGGTGAGCAAAGCCAGGTGGATCAGGCTCATGGCATTATCGGTACCATGGGAGCTCTCCGGAATGCCCAATGCCCAATATATAGCGGCTGTATCAGCATTGGCGTACATGCGGGCCGCTTGAACGATCAGGTTGCGATCCACTCCCGAGATGGCCTCTGCATATTCAGGGGTGAATTTCTCGATAGATTTTACAAATTCTTCAAAACCTTCTGTACGCTCCTGGATGAACTCCTGGTTGAATAGTTTTTCCTTGATGATCACATGAGCCATGCCTGAAAAAACCGGAACATCAGTGCCGGGTTTTTCAGGCAGCCATAATGCAGCGTAATTGACCATCTCTACCCGGCGCGGATCGATGACGATCAACTTAGCCCCATGCTTCTCAACAGCGGCTTTCATCTGCAGGGCGATAATGGGATGCGTTTCTGCGGTATTGGATCCGGTGATGATAAACACATCGCTTTCGATGACTTCAGCAGCGGTATTGCTCATAGCCGCGGAGCCCAAAGCCATCTGCAGAGCGACCACAGAACCTGCGTGGCACAAGCGCGTACAGTGATCGACATTGTTCGTGCGAAACAAAGCCCGGAACATCTTTTGCAGCAGGTAATTATCCTCGTTAGTTGCCTTTGCGCAGCAGTAAACCGCCAAAGCATCCGAGCCATCACGCCGGTAAATCTCTACCAGGCGATCGGCGACATAATCCAGGGCTTCATCCCAGCTTACCTGGCGCCAATCAGACAAATCGCTTGTTGGTGTACGTTTCCCAGGAAATTGTCGCTCCTTGCGGATCAAGGGTGTGGTCACCCGTCCTGGGCTGTAGATAAAATCGTAACCAAATCTCCCCTTGACACACAGGTTGCCATGATTGACCACGGAATCAAAGGGTGAGTTGACATTGTAAATGTAATCATCCTTGATGTGCAGATCAAGGTTGCAGCCGACACCGCAAAATGGGCAGGTGGTGGGGACGATCCGATCAGGTTCAAGCATGTTGTTCTCCGCGTACCAATAAGATATTCTCTCGCCGGCTTATTTAGCGCGCTTTCTTCTCCTGCGCTCGCTGCGGGTGGCTCCCATAACTTCGTCCGGAGTTAATCCTTGCTCTAACAAGTGCTGGCGCTTGGATTTCAAGGCACCGCTTGGGCAGACACCCACACACTGACCACAGAAGACGCAGGTTGTCTCCATCAGGGGTTTATCGAAAAAGGTGCCGATCATGGTATCAAAACCACGGCTGGTGAAATTGATCGCATGCGTGTATTGGGCATCTTCTGCGCAAACCTGGACACAGCGCCAACACAATACACACTTGGAATAATCGCGGATGAACATCGGGTTGTCATCCAGGATGGGCAGCGAGCGCGCTTCGCTTTCCGGGAAACGATCGGTGTCGGTGGAGTAATCCTCCATCATCGATAGGATGTCCGGTGCTTCAGAAAGGTCAACCGCAGAGGAGAGCATTTCCAGGAGCGTACGCCGACTGCGCTCCACACGCTCGTTGCGGGTATTGACCTGCATACCCTCGTTCACCTGGGCAATACAGGC
>SDBU01002486.1_pt1 | contig 24382 bp, 15 predicted proteins | sample 2277071 | NCBI WGS metagenome assembly SDBU01 (sample SAMN10397929, study PRJNA504765) | marine sediment metagenome | isolation source: marine sediment core GS08_GC12, 126 cmbsf | place: Arctic Ocean: Gakkel Ridge, Loki's castle | collected 2008
CCCATTGATACTAATGTCTGGATTAGAACCAACATTTGTAGTGACTACGGGCAATCCACTACCCATTGCTTCTAATATCGCAGGAGATAGTCCTTCGCTATAAGATGGCAATACATAAATATCACTAATTGCCAATAAATTTGGTACATCATTTCTATATCCAAGATATATAAGATTTTTCTCCAAACTAGCCTCTCTTTTTACTTTTCTTTCTAGAGAGCCCATTCCTGCTATTAAAAATATCACACTTTCATCTTCTTGGATGATTTCTTTTGCTGTATCTAACAAATCTTCAATTCCTTTTAATTCAAAAAGTCTGCTTATAAAACTAATTACAATTTTTGAATCATCGATATTTAACTCTTTCCTTATATCCTTTACATTTATATTCCCAGAAAACCTCGTAAAATCTATTCCATCCTCAACCACTATTATTTTTGACAAAGAAGCGCCTAGGTATAGAGGTCTTTTAATCATAGACTTTGTTTGAACTAAGATTATATCTGCTAATTTTAAGGTTATTTTTGCTAAAGACTTATCATAAATTTTTGAGAAGAATTCTATTCCACCTTTGTTAGTAGTAGCACTCGCACCTACAATTCTACAGACAAAAGGTATTTTATTCAATTTCGCTGCTATTGCTGCAGAGAAACATGAGAAGAATTGAAGACTATACCCAATTAATATATCACATTTCACTCTTTTACATATTTTATGAATTCTTTTAATTAATAAAAAATCTATGGTATAAGGTAGTTTAGGTAAATAAAAAGTCGGTTTGAATCTAAAGACTCGTAAATTAGAATTTATAACTTCTTTCCTCTTACTTCCTTCTACAAATGAGGATATTATGGTAATATCAATATAATTGGATAGTTCTTTTACTAATAAAATTAAACTTGATTTTCTATTTGGTTTTTCATTGAAAAAGGGGGTAACAAAAACGACGTTTATAAATATCTCACCAATGTTGGTACTCCTACTTTTAGATTTGTAAAAATAAAATTAATACTTTGGGATTTTGTATTTATTTCTGTTATTTTATGACGTGTATTATGAAACAATATGATTTTTCAGATTATATTATTTTAATTAAAGATTTTGAAAATAATGGCTATATTTTAATCGTTTAATAAGTTTCAATTAATTCAATAAATTTAAATTTAATATATCTAAACTAATATTATTGTCAAAATATTGAAAATTATAATTCTATAAGGGAGCAATTAAATTGACTTCTCAATCCTTAAAGATTAAATCAAGCTCCCTATTAGAAGGTGTAGGCACAGAGAATCCGAGAAAAAATGATTGTATTCAACAACTATATGAATATGTAGAAAAATATAAAAAAGTGGATTCTCAGAAACTTATTTCTATTATTCTCCCTGTTTATAATGAAGAAAAATCAATTAAACAGGTGTTAACAAATCTTCCCAAAAATGATATGATCGAAATCATTGTGGTTGACGATCATTCTACGGATAAAAGTTTAGAGGAGATACAAAAAGTTAATCATAAAGGAGAGATCCATATTATAAAACATATGTTTAACCGAGGGTACGGAGAAGCGCTCCTTACGGGTATTCGGCATTGTAATGGTGAAGTTTTCATCACAATGGATTCAGATGGTCAACATAGAGCTGAGGACATTCTCAATTTAGTAAAACCAATCTTTAATGGAAGTGCTGATATTACAATCGGATCGAGATATAAGGGAACTTTTAACTATAAATTACCTATAGCCACTAGACTTGGAGAAGCAATATTAGAAGTTATAATAATACTACTCTTCAAACAAAAAGTAAAGAATAATCAAGGTGGATTTAGAGCGCTTCATAAAAAAACGAAACATATTTTTGAGGAGATTAAATTTAAAGGTTATGCATTTACAACAGAATTGATATTGCTCTCTGTTCTTCACAAGTATAAAATTAAGGAGGTTCCGATTAATTTATCTAAACGAGAGTTTGGATCTTCGTATATTATTCTACGGAAGCTAATATTAAGACTTTTATTATGTATTGGGTTATATTTTTTTAAAAAAGCTAAAAGAATCTTATTTAGAAGATAGGCATATTCTAAAGCTGTTTCCTTTTAGTTATTCAATTTTCCAAATAGAAGTATTCCAAAAAGAGATTTTAGTGAGTTTTGAATAAGGATTTGAAGGAGCAATGCCAAAAAAGTCTTTTCTTCCATAATTTTTAAGTATTTTTCTAATTATTTTATATTTCTTTTCATCAGAGTTATCTAAAGCTAAAAAACCACCAATTTTAATTTTCTTTATTGAATGCAAAACACAGCCTATTCTTGCTCTACCATCAATAAACACAAAATCGAAAGTATTATCTGGGAATTGATCAATACTTCGAACATATTTTATGAAGTTGAATTTTCTAAACCTTGATAAATTTGACATATAGATATGTTTAGCTTGTTTTAATTTAGTAAAAACTATACTTTCTGGTTCTAGTAATCGATACTCATAATTAGTAGCCCCCATCTTTAGTAATTCACTTTTAGTTTTAGAATACCAATCTTTATCATGTTCAATTGAAATAATTCTTTTTACTTTTGTTAAAAAATATAATGTTGATACACCTGAGCCATATTCATATAAATACATATCTGATTTAAGATTTTTATCTAACCAAATTTTTGCTTTAATAGGAATCCAGGGAATAAAGTTTTCTCCTATATTAATACCCTTCGCGAAGACTTTAAGTGCTATAGATATTTGTTTTAGTTTAAAATCTTTATTTACAAGTAAAAAAATCACTAAATTTTTAAATTTGTTAATCTTAAAAATTAAATCTTTTATTTTCTTTATGAAGCTTAACGCCATCTTTCAATTTTTAATTTAATTTTTTATTTAACAATAGTTCATTGATTTAAAATCTTTTTAAAAACTATTTGGGATAGTCTTAATACTTTTCTACAAGAAAAAAACCTGTCATAACTAAGTTAAAAACTGTAGTTTAGCCTTGTGTCTCATTATCCAAAGAAATGATAGAACTAATTGTAAAACTCTTGTAATTAGAATAATGAAACACAATCCAATATATCCATATATTGGTATAAAAATAAAACACAATACAACATCTATAATAGCTGAGGAACCATAGATTTTTGCGACTACTGAATCAAATTCTAAGGGTACAAGAATTTGGAGTGCAAGTGTATGGCTAATTCCAATAAGCAATGGAGCAAAGGATAATATTCGAATCACATTGATTGAATCAACATATTTAACACCAAATACTATTTTTACAATCAAATCAGCGAAAAAAAAAAGAAATAATAGAGAAATGATACCTATAATGAATATTAGTAAAAATGTTTTTTTAATAAAGCTAAAAGTGTTAACATCCTTCCCAGCTTTATTCTCATTAATTAATTGGACAATATGAGGAAACACTGTAGTAGTGATTAAAGAGATAATTAAAATAAATACTTGAATTACCCTATAACCAACTGTAAAAATTCCAACGGTTGAATAATCTTCTACTAAACCTAAAATAAATGGATTTAAATTATTTATAATATTGGTTGAGAGATAAACAAGAAACATGAAGAAACCATTTGAAAATTGGAATTTAATGTCAGCAAACGAGCTTTTATGAAACTTCATCTTATATTTTTTTATTATAAAGATTTGAGTTGACAAACCAATGAATACTGCGATTATAAAAATGAAAAAAGCATATAATGTATAATCTGAGTTAGATTTAATAAAAGCGAAGATTAAAATAAGAAGTAAAACCTTTCCGATAAAATTTATTATAGTAATATATTTCATTTTCTCAATACCTCTAAAAAACCAGGTAGGAGATAAGATACTCTGTATTATTAAACCAAACAAAAGCAGAAAAATAATCGAATTTTGTTTAAATTTTTCAAACACGTTTATAATAACAACCAATAGTACTAAACAAATAATTGAGAGAACAACTCTCACAAGATTGATTGCACTATAAATTTTTTGGATTTTTTCTGGATTATTCCTATTTTTTGATGTATCTCGTGTTCCTGAATGATTAAAACCGTATTCAGTAACAACTTGAAGAAATAGTATAAATGAAAGAGCGAAAGATATTAATCCAAAGATAGTACTACCAAAAATATTAGTAAGGTATGGTAAAGTTATAAATTCAATTATAAAGGTTAATCCTTGAAGAACTGAGAGCGATAAAAAGTTTTCAAATAATTTCTGCCAAACTTTATTTCGTATTAAACCTCTAACTCTTTTTAATAAACTCAAGATCGATAGCTACAAATAATTATTTACTTCTTTGAAATCATGAATAATATAAAAAATTATATAGAGTTTCTTTCCCGTGTCTCTTTTATAAGGTAAATTGATTAATTTACTGTCAATTAATAAAGTACAAAACTCATAAAAGTTCTATTTTACTAAAAATTTTTATTTATTCCGTTATTATGAATTGTATCTTTAAAAATGGATTTAAACTAATATAATACTCATTAGGAAAGAGTTATGAAAGATAGAGCAAAAAAGATTAATTATTGTACCCATTCAAATCTAAATGACCTTTCATTTGGTGGTTCTAATAATGATAATAAGTTTATTGTTTCGATTCCTTCAAAATTCAAAATTAACAAAGTATTTCCTAATAGAAATAAAGATAATTCAGTTAGCATTTTAAACTCATTAAAAATGGTACTGAAATTGGTAGCATTATCAACAAAACTTCATCAAATATTTGTTATAAGAGGAACTCGACCGGGATTTATCCCAATTTTATTAAAAAAATTCATGAAACATAAAGTTGTACTTAATATGGGTTGTACACCTTTTTCCACAATTGAACGAAGAGCTTTTTATAAAAATCTATCATACAAAATTAAAAATAATATTTTAACCAAAATTTTCCTAAAATTAGAATTTCAGTTTGAAAAATTGCTTGTAAGAAAAGCAGATATAATTTTTGTTGAAAATGTTCAAGCAAGAATGATAGTATCTAAATTTGGAGGTGATTCTTCGAAATTTGTATTAATCCCATATTATGTTCAAAAATACTTTTTAACAACAAAGAATATACCATATGAACTTAAGAATGGAGATCCATTAATAATTGGGTATACTGGAAGATTTCATAAATATGATAAACTTGAACCATTAATAGATGCGATTAAAATCTTAAAAGAAAAAGGATTTCCAATTATTTTAAAATTAATCGGGGATGGTCCTACTAAAATAGAAAACCAGAAAAAAGTGATGTATCTTGACTTAAAAGATGAAATAATTTTTCTTGGTTCTCAAAAGCATCAAAATGTCTCTAAAATAATTGATACGGAACATGTATTAGTTCTACCGATGGTTAAAAATATATGTCCTTCAACAATCCCCATAAAAATGCTTGAGGGTGTTATTAAGGGGAAGATTATTTTGACAAATAATTCTGGAAATATAAAATCATTATTTAATCCTTATTATGACCTCGTTTTAGAAGATTTTTCAGATCCTAACTTGATCGCAGAAAAACTTGTAGAAATATCTAATAATTATGAGAAATTTCATATAAATGCCCAGGAATTAAGAGATCGACATTTACAAAAACACAATCAAACTTTTTTTAAAAACCAAATTGAAAAAACTCTAATTCACTTGAAATAAGAATTGAAAATTTAATTTAGGTTTTTGATTAACATCCAATACCTTTACCAGTAGTCTAAAAAATTATATGTAAATTTTAAAATCCACCATTATTAGTGACTCGGTTTCTCCTTTAAAACCCGACTTTTATTACATTTAATCTTAATTATTTTTGGTCACCTCTAAAGTACCAGCTACAACTACCACAAGCCTAAAGTTACAGATATAAAATGCGTCAACCATCATACCAAGAGATCCTATCTCGTTTTTAAGTCTTACAGGTGAATATTAAGTTAAGAATAGGGTATTTTTTTATATCTACACCTCAAAATTTCTCCGTTGTTTATAAAAACTTTCTTTCACTCTTTGTATCGTAGTTTTTGATTCTGACATGACGGTTATTTCGGATTCTTCTCTTAAAAAGTGTGTTTTTTGATCTTCCAAAATTTTTTTTGTATTATTTTTCTCAAATTCTGTAAATACTATTGAGATTTAGAACAAAATAAATATAAATAAATAGGTTTTTATTATCTAAACAACAATAAGCTTTCAAAATTATGAGTCAAGTTAATTACGAGAAAATTATCACCCAGTTAAAAACTGATTTTAATGCTGAATGCGCAATTTCGAATAAGTATGGAGTTATATTAGAATCTAAGATTGAAGAATTTTTAAAAGACAAAATAATTCCTCAAAGGATTCTTTCACTGATTTCAAATTCTTCTAAAATAGCAAAGGAACTTAACTTAAACAAGATAAATTCGTTTGCAATAGAAGCCGATCTACATAATTATTTATTTACTTTTACGAAAAATTTGATTTTAATTTCAAAATTAGAATTGGATGTTAATTTAGCTAAATTTATGCCTAGCATTGGTGTATTTTTAAAAAAATTAAGTGATAACTTAAAGGAGGGAGAGATTAAAGAATTCTCAATTTTTGATTTTGGAAAAGAATTAAAAAAAATAGAAATTACCTTAAAGCATGAAGAAATTAAACAAGGAAAATACTCTATTATAAAGGATTTAGTAAAATATATATCGCGTAAATCTTAGAAAAGTAAAATATTAAACTACTTTGGTGATATGTTATATTAAGGCAAGTTTTCATATACAAGGGGGATGAGCTATTATATTATAGACATTTTGGTAAAGCTCTTAAAGAAGAAGCTTTAAATTACCTTGTTCTAGAAATTATGGAGGATGTGGCTGCTAATAAAGATGATCGAGTTGAATTTCATGATTATTATAAGTTTAAAGTTTCATATGTAACACAGAAAAGTTTAAACTTAATTTTCTTATTTGTTACAGGCTTAACAGATAAATTTAAAAATGTAAAAAAGGAATTAGTTAAATGTCGGAAAGAATTCATTAATTTCTTTGAAGAAATATTACAACATCGATTTGACGCTAAAACTTTTGAAGTATTTGATCCAATTGTAGACGGAATCCACAAAAACTTACGACCCAAAATATCATTAGTTGGTTTTTCCGGGGTTGGCAAAACAACAATAACAAAATTGATAAGAGCTGAAGAAATCCCCGTGGAACACGTACCAACAATTACCGGAGATATTTCAACAATAAGAATTGGAAAATTACATTTTCACTTATGGGATTTTGCAGGACAGGAACAATTTAGCTATCTTTGGAACAATTTCATAAAGGGAAGTGATGCTGTTCTTTTAATTACAGAATCAACCTTAGTAAATCTTGACAAAAGCAAATTTTTCTTAGAGTTGATAAAAGAGCAAGCACCACATGCTCACACTGCAGTAATTGGAAATAAACAGGATTTAGAAGGAGCAATAAAACCGACTCAAATTGAGCGTATCTTAGGCTTAAAGACTTATTCCATGATAGCTAAGGATCCTAATAATCGGGATAAGATGATTCAAATTATTGCTGATATATTAGAAATGAGTGCAGAGGTTTCCCCTTTATTAAAGCCTTTATTAGAGAGAGATAGATTAATAGAAGATGCAACAAAAGCAATTAAGAGTGCAAAGTTTGATGAAGCTGCATTTTTATTTGACAAAATTAGTTATTTATGCATAGAATTGGGTGATGATTCTTTAGGAAAAGAATTTTATGAAAAATCGCAAAAAATTAGAACAATGTTAGAACAAGTTGGTGCACCCCCACCAACTTCTGCATCACCAGAGAGGGAAATAGAGAAAGACCCGAAGATCCCTGAAAGTTCAGAAGAAGTAATTGACTCAAAACCTGTTAATTTGAGTGAATCCAATAAAATACAGAAACCATCTACACCACCAAAACCTATATTACCACCATCAAATTTGGCTCAAAAGCAAATTTCTGATCACGAGAGGATAATTTCACCTAGTGTAAAACATAAGACATCGAAAGAATGGATAAAATCAAGTAAAGCATTACCCGAACCTTTAAATGTGAAAGAACCCCAAAGTCAAGATATAAATATTGGATTAAAATTAAATCCTGAAGATTTTATGGTAAAACTTCGACCAAAAACAATTAGTGAGATCCCTAAAGATGCTAAAAATAAACTAAAATCTTCGTCTTATGGCCACGTCAAGAATATTTCAAAACCAGAAAAGACAACCTTGAAAAATGACACAAAAAGTGAAAATTTATTAAGTGTAAAATCCCATTCTCACCCTTCAGAAGTAATTAAAAAAGAAATTCATATCCCCTCGAAACCATTTTTGCCCTCCAAACCCTTAGAGACACCTAAAGAGCCTGAAAATATAGTATCAGAACCAAAAATTCAGGTAGCTATTGAAAGTCAGGGTCAACCAACTATTGAAAATATCAAAAAAACTTTAATAGAATTCAAATTAAAAAAGGTTGATTTATATAAGATGTCTCTAGATTTTGATATGGAAGAGTTAAGTGGGAAGATTTCCGATGAAGAACTTAGGGAAAAAAAAAATAAAATCAGTAAATATGAGAAGAAAATTGATGAGCAAATTCTACAATTACAAAAACTTCTAAAAGAGACTGTTTCTTCAGTTAAATAAAATTTTTTAAGTATTTATTAGGCACTTGTGCATCTCCAATTCTTATCCCTTTTTTCCCTCCATGGTAGTCTGAACCTCCTGATTTTATCAAATTATAATTTTCTGCAATTTTCCTATAAAAGTCAGGGAAATAATCCTGTGCCCATCTAGCTTTATCAGTTTCATAATAAGGTCTATTTCTTTCATAAGTGTATTCTATTTCTATTCCCTGTATTCCAACTTTCACGCAAAATTCAATAAATTTCGTCCTATTTGAAACCGAATAAATTCCGGGATGAGCTAAAATTGAAATCCCTCCAGCAGAACGAATTAACTCAATAGATTCTTCAAGATTAAACTCAAATTTTCTATCTACAAAAGCTTTACCCCCAATGCTAATCATTTTAAAAAGATCATTTTTTGTTTTCCCTCTTATTCTTTTTGAATTGTTCTTAATCATTATCTCTACGATATGAGGGCGTCCAACAACATTTCCCTCTGCAATTGCTTCAACTTCTTTAAAAGTAATCTTAAATCCAAATTCATCTCTTAAACGATTACAAATAGCTTTTTTTTGCTCTATTCTACCTTTTATTTGATTTTCAATTGAATTAATCAACTTGGTTGAGGTATGATTAATATTTAACCCAATTATATGTATATCTATTAGTTCTCTTTCAGGTTCGTGTTTAATTGAGAGTTCTATCCCTGGTATAACAATTAAGTCTTTTTCTTCTCCAATTTTTAGAAATTCATCTAAACCTGATATTGTGTCATGATCTGTTAACGCAATGGCTTTTAATTTAAGTTCTAACGCTTTGTTAATTAATTGAGAAGGAATGTCTAATCCATCAGAGCTGATTGAATGAATATGAAGATCAATCATATGATAATGTAATTGACTCTAAATTTTTACTTTTACTTTAAATTATAATAATTGAAAAAAATATAAATTTACAAGAATTAAACAAATAAAAGGAGGAAAAACACATGCCTATTATTGTTATGAAATTTGGGGGATCATGCTTAACTGATAAAACATCATTCGAGAAAATTTTACGAATTACACAAATCTATAAAAATGAGAAAAAAATATACGTTGCATCTGCATTCAACGGAATAACAGATATTCTTTTAAATACAGCTCAAAACCTAAAAAACATAAAAGAAACTGACCAAAATATATCTCTAATTGAAAAACGCCATATCGATATAATCGAACAGATATTTGATGAAGAGTCTGAATATTATATTAAAGCGAAAGATTGGGTTGATATTAAACTAAGTGAGTTAGATGACGCTTTTGCTGATATCAAAGAATTTGGATTAGAACCATATTATCGAGATTATGCCCTAAGTTTTGGAGAGATAATGTCGACGTATATCTTAAACCAATACCTTTTAAGCAAGGGTTTAGATGCAGTATACGTTCCAGCCAATAAAATTATTATCACAAACGATGAGTTTAACAATGCTTATCCTTTGTATGCATTAACAAATAGGCGTGTTAATAATCTCTTAATTCCACTTCTGGAAAACCCAAAGAAAAATATTATTGTTTGTATAACAGGATTTATTGGAAGAAATAAAATTGGTTATATAACAACTTTAGGAAGGGGTGGTTCAGATTATACTGCAACGATTTTAGCCCATTCTCTTTATAAGATAGGAACAGATAAAAATATTAAAATTATTTTGTGGAAAGATGTTGATGGATTATTAGCGATAAATCCAATTTATGTTCCTGGAGCTTCTCTTATAAGAAATCTGGATTATGATGAAGCAAAGCATATTGCTAATTTTGGTGCGAAAATTCTTCACCCCAAGTGTTTAGAAGCAATAGAAAAATTTAAGATACCTTTGGAAATCAGAAATTTTGCTAAACCATTAAATGGTAATTTTACGGAAATTTCAGATAAAACCGATAAAGAACAAATAAAAGGAATTTCAGCTGTTGAGTTAGCAACAATTATAACAATTATATCTGGAAGTTTAGTTGATGTCCCAGGAGTTCTTGCCAAAATCTTTAAAATTATGAGCAAAAATAAAATAAGTGTTTCATTAGTAGCCCAGAGTTCTTCTGAAGTAAGTACTTCCTTTATCGTGAAGTCAGTAGATTCTCTTAAAGCTGTTCATGCATTAAAAAATGCTAAATTTCTTTCAGAGTTTTTTACAATAAAATGGGATGATGTCGCTGTTATCAATATTACGGGTACAAAGATTCTGGAAACCAAAACTAAGGTAGAAATATTCAAGGCTTTAGATAAAGAAAACATTTTGGTTAAAGCTATATCTCAAAGTTATGAAGAATTAAATTTATCTCTTGTAATTGAGAGAAAAAGATTAATTGATGCTATAAAAATAATACATAACGATTTTTATGAAGAATTTGAATTGTAAAACAAATTCAAATGGTGAAAATCGAAGATTAAGAAAATTAGTTGAATTAAGAATATAGTAATCGATATTGTTTTTTCTAAGTTCTTGAACCTATTATTCGTCTTGTAAGTTCAGAAAATGATTCGTCGACGTTTATACCTGTCTTGGCAGAACTTTCAATATAAATACTCCCTTCGCTCTCTGCAAACGATAAAGCCTCATCTCTATCAATGACAGTTCCAACATCTTCGACTAAGTCGGCTTTATTCCCGATTAGTACAAAAGGAATACTTTCACCTGCGAATTGACGTATTTCCGTTAGCCATTTCCTTGTTTCGGTATAAGTTTGTTCTCTAGTTAAATCAAACACTAATAATGCTCCCGCAGCACCTTTATAAAAAGTACTACGAATAAACTCAAATCTTTGTTGTCCTCCAATATCCCATATTGAAAGTGTCGCTATTTCACTCGGTTTGAACTCTACGTCCTTAGTAAGTATGTCAACACCGACAGTCAATTTGTAGTTTGCTTGAAACCTCTGTTTTATAAATCTTTGGACAAGTGATGTTTTCCCGACAGCAGCCGCGCCAGTTAACAATACTTTTAATTTAAAACTTGACATAAAGCTTCTCTCACGTCAATTTATTTAAACATTTTTTTATTATTTTTACTTTCTGTATATAAATTAATATCGTAAATGGTATTTAAGAATTTATTTAATTTTAATATACAAATTAAATTAAACATAAAATAAATTCTGAATTTAAATATGTTTACGAAACCTTAATTTTATTTTATTTTTTATGATGCGATTATAACATTTCTAAATTTCAATTAAGAAAAAAAGCTATCTTTTTGGAATCTTTTCATACTCTATCAAATTTGGAAAATGATCAAGGTTTAAATGAGGAAAATACATAGCTGTGGCATATTCCTTTTGAAATTCTTCTTTAACAGCAATTTCAACGTATTGAATTTTTTTTATCAGCTGTTCTGCTTTATCTCTTAAATCTTTGTTTAATAAACAATGTTGAGCCCCGACTCCCGCAGCATTTCCTATTTGATAGATTTTATCATTTGGGATATCAGGAATCATTCCTATAAATTTTGCATTCATTGCATTAATATAATTACCAAAAGCACCAGCTAAAAATACTTGTTTTAATTGTAGATTCTCACCTAAATGATTCAAAATCATTCTCATTCCTGAATAAAATGCTCCTTTTGCCATTTGAATTTGCCTTATATCGCTTTGAGTGAGAGTAATATCTTTTCCTATGGAGGTTTCATCTTTTCGCACTAAAATAAATTCCTTATTTTTTTCTGTTTTTATAAATCTCTCGTGTTTTATGAATTCCTTATTAAAATTACCACTTCTAGTGATAATTTTTGATTTCAACATCTCTGCAATAGCATCTACTAACCCAGATCCGCAGATCCCTATTGGTTTTTTATTTTTAATTGTTGAATAAGATATTTCAAGAGTCTCTGGTACGATTTTCAAGGTGTCGATTGCTCCCGCGGCAGCTCTCATACCATCACTAATATGTGCCCCCTCTAGAGCTGAACCTGCTGCACAAGAACCGACAGCTAACATATGTTTATTTCCAATTATTATCTCTCCATTCGTCCCAATATCAATAGCTAATGTTAATTCTTCCTCTTCATAGATTTTTGATGATAGAATCACACCAATAGTATCAGCTCCAACAAAACCAGAGATCACAGGGGCAACATAAACATTCCCAAATTGTGAAATACCTAGATTTAATTCTTTGGCTTTAATATTTAATCCTTTCCGAATTACAGGAATAAAAGGACTTAAACCTATATTAATGGGATTTATTCCCAAGAAAATATGATGCATAACTGAATTTCCTACTACACTGGCTTCATAAATTTGAGAAGGATCAATATTGACTTGAGTACACGTGTTTATAAGAATTTTATTCAAATCATCCAACACAGCAGAATTTAATGTAACAAGTTTCTGAGGATCATCTCTTATGTAAGTTAAGCGGGTTACTACATCTTCTCCATAAGCGGTTTGGCTATTTAATCTAGAACTTATTGCAGAAACCTTACCATTATTTAAATCAACTAAATAACCTACTATTGTTGTAGTACCAATATCATAGGCTATTCCATAATTATTCTTAACTGTGTTTCCAGGTTCAATAGCTAATATAGTAGTATTGTTCAATAGAGTGATTGTTACATTAAAATTACTTTCCCTTAACAGTCCAGGTAATTTATTTAAAAGAGCAAATTCAATATTTTTTTGAACTTTAACATTCAGTGAACGATCAACAGAAATTAAACTTCTTACTAAACGTTCGAAATCAGGAAGAGGGTCTTGTAATGTGGGTTTTTTAAGGTTTAGATAGTATTTTTTCACTGCAGGTTGTATTGTTAACCCTTTATTAATACCGGATGTAAGAATTTTAAAGTCTTCAAGTATAAGCTCATTAGGTAAAAATATTCGTAATTGAGGGGCTTGAGCCTTTTCTATAAGTTGTAACTTGTTAATATCTATTTTAGTTTGACACCCTAGACGCCAACCATTATCCAAATCATTTTGATTTAAGAATTTTTTCTCAGAACTTGTAGGGTGGATTAAAAATTCTTTACCTGTCTGTATTAGTAATCTACATTTTCCACATGTTCCTTGACCACCACATATAGATCTAATTGGGACGCTTATTTCTGATAGTAAATCGTAAATATTACTATCACTTGTTAATAATACTCTCCTCGAAATTGGCTCAAAATTTATAAAAATACTCTTATTTCTTAGATCCATATTTTTGGTTGATTCGTAGAATAGATTTTTTTTTAATTTATGAATTCAAATTTACTGGTAATTCGTTAAAAATTAACGTATTCAATAAATTAGTTAAATTAATTATCATAATATAAAAAGTTTATTTACTTAAATGGAATAATTTTAAGTAAGTAAAAAACTAGTAATTTTTAAATCAAACCACGAGTATATTACCGAAATATTATGCAAAAATCAGAGGAAGCTGCTCAGCAGGCTTTGAAATTTTTAGAACTTGCCCATAAATTTGAAGAAAAAAAAAACTTTGAAAGCTCTGTTGAATATTATAAAAAGGCAGCTGGATTTTTAAAGGAAAGTGGATATCTTATACATAGAATCAGTGATATATATGAGCGAATAGAAGAACTAGAAAAAATTCAAAAAAAGGAAAAAATTTATCAACAAATTAAGACGAAAACTCAGAAAGAACAATTACAGAATCAAGCGTTTATACTACTAGATGCCGCGAAACAATTGGAATCTGGGGGATTTTTAGAAGATTCTATTGAAAAATATAATTCTGCGATTAAGTTATTGGGTCAATCCGGTTGGTCTGAGTCTCAGTTTGAAAGTTTAAAGAGAAAAATCAAAAATATCTCTGAAACATGGAAAAAGGAGCAAAAACAAGATATTCCTGAAAAATATGAAACTGAGTTGAGAAATCAAAAACCGGAGATAGTCGGAATGTTTGGGCATAAAACTAATATAGAAAAAAAAGAGTCGATAGCCCAATATAGATTAAAAAAGAAAAAAAATGAAGAAACTCAGGATCTTGCATTTTCTCACATCGATAAAGCTAAGCTGTTTGAATTGGACAAAAATCATGACCAAGCAATTTTGAATTATGAAAGAGCTATAGAATTATTGAATTCGATTGGTTGGAATGAACAATCAAAAAATATACAAGTTATCATTAACAAACTTAAGAAAGACAAAGAGCATTTTATCTCTATTCAAACTCAGTTACAGCAACCTAAACCTATATTAAACGTTAATTCAGCTAATGAAGAAGCAATTAGAAATTCAGAAACTGAACTTAAAAAAGTAACGCTGATCGAATTTAAAGAAAAAAAGAAGAGAGAAGAAGAAATTCAAACGGAAGCATTAAATTTGATAGATATAGGCAATAAACTAGAGAGAGAAAAAGATTTTGAGCAAGCAATCCAAAAATTTGACCAAGCCATAAAATTATTTAAATCAATTAATTGGGATTCATATGTACAACCAATCATCAATTTAATGGAGGATATTAAAAAAAGAAAAGATCATGAACAATATGTAAATTTATTACAAGAAAAAAGACAAAAAGAATTGGAAAGTCTTCAGAACTCGATACTTAAAAGGAATAAGGGCGCAATATCAAAAACTGCAGAAGAATTGGATTTGATGAAAAAAAGATTTGAAGAGAAGAGAAACAAATTGGAAGCTTCAGAAACGACTTTTTTTAATATTTTAGAAAAAGCTGATAATATATTGAAAGAAGAAAAGTTTGAAAATGCTATAAATGAGTACAAAAAAGCTTTAACACATATAGAAAATTTAGGGCCTAAATGGGAAACTTATGAGTCTAGTATTAACAATACAATTTTAAATATCCAAAGAATAAAATCTGGTCAATTAGAAAAAGATTATGAATCTCAACAAAAACTGGAAAAGAGAGGAAAATTTGAATTAGAATTTCAAAAACAAATAACCCACCAATTGAATAAGGAACGTGATAGACTAAAGCAGAAAGAATTTGTGCTTAAAGATCAAGAAAAACAGATAATTTATTTTGAACAACAAAAAGAAATAGGGTTTGAATTTTTAGATTCTGCTATAGGAGCGATAAAACAGAGGGATTATGAAAGTGCAATAGAAGCCTATCAAAATGCAGGAAAAATATTTGCTATAATTCAATGGAATGAGGAAATTCCTTTAATTGAAAATTCCATAAAAGAAGTTGAAGAATTAAAAAGAATTCAGAAATTCTCAAAACAAAAAAGGATGGTTGAAGCCATAGAAAGGCATAAAAAAGACGAAGAGTTCCAAAATCAAATTGCTAGTTATTTACAGCATGAACGTGAGAAGATAAAAGAGAGGCAGATACAAATAAAAAAGAGAAATGAAGATAAAAAAATTCGTGAAGATAAAAGGGAAGCAGGTTTCAAATTACTTGAACAAGCTCAAGATGAAATGAGACAGGGTGATTTTGATGAGGCAATTGAAATTCTCCAATATGCTATTAACTTCTTTGCTGATACACAATGGCAAGATGAGATTAACACTATTAAAAATTCAATCTTAGAAATTAAAAATAAAAAGAAAGAAGTAGAGTTACAAGATCAGATAAAATTAAGAGCAAGGTTAGAAGCGGAAAAGCAAGATAGGGCATTTCAAGAGTTAATTACAACTGAATTAAAATCGCAGCAAAAAAAATTAAAACAAAAGGAAATAATCTTTAGAGAGAGAGAGAAAGAACTAGCCTATAGAGAACAAAGAAGAACAGAAGCATTTGATATGTTAGAAACAGCACAAAAATTAGTATCAACGGGAAATTATGATGATGTACTTGAGATATATTATGAAGTATTAAAGATTTTTGCTCAAATTCAATGGATTGATGAGGTTCCAATTTTACAAGAGTCAATCCAAGAGATAAAGAAAAGGAAAAGAGAGTTAGAACTGGTAAAGCAAAAACAATTTGAGATATCAATTAAAAAAGAAGCAGCAGACAATGCTTTTATTGATCAAATTAAATATCAGAGGGAATTGGAAAAAGTTAAATCCTCTAAAAACTTGGATCTTAAGGAGAAACGAGAATTAATTTCTACCCAGAATTTCACCAAACAACAAGAAGCGTTTAAAATGATTAAAGAGGGGGAAATTTTTCTGCAGAAAGAAAATTTTGATAAAGCTGTGAAGAACTATCAAGAGGGGATGAATTTATTAAGAGAAGTTGGTTGGGGGTCACATTATATAATATTGTTGAAAGAAACCATAAAAACTGTTCAAAATAAGAAAATTGAAAAAGAAATTTCCACCCAAAAAGAATTTGAATTGTCTTTAAAACGTCAGAAACAGGAAGAACTCTTTCAAGAGAAGGTCATAACTTATTTGAAAGAAGAACAAGAAAAAATAAAAGAAAAAGAAATCCAAATCCAGAAGCGAGAAGAGTTATTAAATATCTTGGAGAATAACAAATCAGAAGCTTTTGATATAATGGAGGAAGCAGAAAAATTCCTGAATCAAGGCAATTACAGTCAAGCTATTGATAAGTATAGGCAAGCAGAACTTATCTTAGGGGGAATAGCTTTTCCTACTGAAATTATTAAAGAAACTATTCAAGAGATTCAATATAGAAGGAGAGATGAAGATCTCAACAAATTCAGAGAAATGGAATTAACAATCAGACAAGAATACGAGAATTCTCAATTTCAACAAAAAATTGTTGAAAAAGTAAAACTTGAGGAAAACAATCTAAGAGAAAAGCAAAGAAAACTAAAGGAGTTGGAAGAAGATAGATTAAAAAGTGAAGAAGAAAGAGACAATGCTTTTAAAATATTAGAAGAAGCACAAACAAGTATTGAAAAAGGAGAATTTGATAAAGCAATCGAATTATATAAAAAAACCGCAGAAATATTTAGGAAAATTCAATGGCATGAGGAAATCAATTTAATACAAAATTTTATTCACGTAGTAGAGGAAAAAAGGAAAAAAGCGGATTTAAGGAGACAAAAATTGTTAGAAGAAGCAATCAAAAAAGAAAAACTGGAAGCTGATTTTCAGAAACACATCACAAAAGAAATGATTAAGCAGCGGGAAAAATTAAAACAAAAAGAAATTATTCATAGAAAGAAGGAAATAGAACTTTCCTTACGTGAAAAACAAAAAAATATTGCCTTTAATCTTTTGGATAAAGCACAGAATTTACTCTCACAACAAAAATATAATGAGGCTGTAGAATCATATTTTGAAGTTGCCAACATATTTGCTCAAATACGATGGATTGATGAAATCCCAATTGTCAGGGGAGCTATTAAAGATATTGAGAGAAGAAAGAATGAAAGGGATAATTTAAAGCAGAAGTTGTTAGAAAAAGCAATCGAAGATGAAAGAGCGGATTATTCCTTTAAAAGGCAAATTCAATTTCAGAAAGCCCAACAAAGGATAATGGCTAAAAGAAATAGGGAAATTAGGGAAGAACAGAAAAAAGAATCATCACAATTTTTAATAAAGCAACAAGAAGCATTTAAATTGATAGAAGAAGGGGAATTGCTTCTAAAGCAGAACAAAATCGAGCAATCTATAAAAAATTATAATATTGCAATAAAAATATTAACTGAAATAGGGTGGACTTCCGAATACATGAAATTGCTTTATGAAACAGTTGAAGTAATAAAACATAGAAAATCTGAGATGGTAAAAAAGAAAGATTTAGAGCAAAAGTTACTAATGGAGCAGCAAGCTGAAGATATTAGATTCAACGAGAAAGTATCGGGGTATTTAGAAAAAGAAAAAGAAAGATTAAGAAATAAAAAAATTGGTCTTCAAGTTCGTGAAGATAATTTAGGAAATACAGAAAATAGAAAATCTGAAGCATTTGGGTTAATGGATGATGCCGAGGAATCTTTAAACAATGGGCAATATAAACAAGCTGTTGAATTTTATCGTCAAGCTGAGTTAATATTAAATGAAATTGGTTTTCCTGCAGGAATTGTAAAAACAATGATTCAGAAGGTTCTAGAAAAGAATAGGGAAGTTAGTATCAAAAAACAGAAAGAATTTGAGATAAAAATTCAAAATGAACGTGAAGAATTAAAGTTTCTACAAAAAAGTTCTGAAGCCCTTAAAATAAGTGAAATGAAAAATCGGGCTCGACAGATTGAAATCAAAAAGGAAGAAGAGACTTTAAACTACTTAAACAAAAGAAAGGATGAAGCTTTTGATCTTCTTGAAGAAGCTGAAATTTACATTAATAACGCTCAATATGATAAGTCAATCGGGTATTATCACTCAGCAGAACTAATATTAAGTGAAATTGCATTCCCAACCGTAGGTATTCGGGATTTAATTCAAAAAGTCAAACAAAAAAGTAAAGAACATAAATTACAAAAACAAAAGGATTTAGAAACAAAAATATTTAAGGAAAAAGAAGAATTCCTTACCCAACAGAAAATAGCTGAAAATATTAAGATTGAAAAAGAACGCCTAAGAGAAAAAGAAATTCAAATAAGTAAAATGGCAGAAATAAAAGCTAAACTTGAAGAAAGGAAAGGATTTGCATTTAAGTTATTAGATGAAGCAGAGGAATCTTTTAATAATCTTGATTACAACCAAGCAATAGCTAACTATAGAAAAGCAGAGTTAATTTTAAATGAATTACATTTCCCAACTGATTCTATTAGTGGTATGATAAGTAAGATTAATCAAATGGTTAAAGAAAAAGATCAAGAAGAAGAAGAAACGATTCAGAGGAATTTTGAGAGGTTAAAGGCAGAAAAAAATTTAAATTTACTAATTGAAGAGAGAAAAAGACAAGAAAGAGAGAAAAAAAAAGCCCAATTATTAGCATACCAAGAAAAAGAAAAATTAATTCAAGAAAATATGAGCATAAGAGAATCTGCTTATACATTACTGGAAGAAGCAGGAAAATTTTTGAAAGAACGAGTTCCTGATTATGAAAAAGCGATTTCACTACATAAACAAGCAAGAAATCTATTATCAGAAAAAATTGGGTGGGAACCAGAAATTTCGAATTTGGATGCTTTAATAAAAGACTTACAGAAAGAACAAATCAATTATCAACAAAGAAAGAAGTTAGCGGAGGAAACTATAATACTCCGACAAAAAGAGTATGAAATGTTTCAAGAAGAAGTCAGAAATAGAAGATTTGAGCAAGAGAATCTGAAAAGGGAGCAAGAAAGACAATTTAAAAACTTAATGGAGAATCAACGTCGAATTGAGAAGATTAGGGATGATGGTTTAAAATATATTGATGAAGGAAAAAAATGGGCAGCCTATCATAACTTTGATAAAGCTTTCAAATTTTTTAACAAAGCCAAATCGAAATTCGTAAAAATTGACTGGATTAATGAAATAAATTATATCCAAGCTGAGATTAAAAACACAAAAATATTAGAAGAAAAAGTGAGAAACGAGGAATTAAAAATAACGATGATTCAAGAGGAGTTAAATAAACAGAGAGTTTTAGAAGAATCTCGAAGAAAATTTGAAATTTCCAAGTTAAAGGAAACAGTAAGCGAAGTGAGGGAACAAGCTAATGAAATTGCGGATTTGATTGAAAGAAAGAAAATAGAACAAAAATCAGTGAAAAAACAAGAAATAACTAAGATTTTGACTGAATCAAAGGAATATGGTAAAAAAATGGGTCAATTAATAAAAATAAGGGAAGAACTCATCAAGGAATTAGAAATTGAAGAAGAACAAAAAAGGGAATTCCAAGAAAAACTGCAAAGTGCTAAGGATAGAGAAAAAATTAATAACATTAAAAGAATGATTAAAGAGACTTCTGAAAAGAAAAAGAAAAAAACCTGAATTCCCCTTCTGTTTAATCAATATATGTAATTTTTAACAATTTTTATTTGCTCTTACCTCGAAAATATAACTGAAAGGATTTAAATTTGGGTGATTAAATTATAATACTATATCCATAAAAAATAAGGGTGTTTTATTTGACCGAAAAGATTGAAGATATTGTCAAAGCAAGAATGTACGCCCGACAACAGTTAATTGAAGGATGGGATCAGGGTGTAATAGATAATGGTTGTATATTGATTATTGGTGTAGGAGCTTTAGGATGCGAAATTGCAAAAGATTTTGCTCTTATGGGGCTAGGGAAGTTAATCTTAGTTGATCTGGATACGATAGAAACCTCAAATTTGTCTCGTCAAATGTTATTTAGAGTAGGTGACGAGGGGCGTCCTAAAGCAGAAGTTGCTGCTGAACGTTTGAAAGAAATGAATCCATATTTAAAAGTTGACTTTTACTTTGAAAAACTTCAAAAATTACCAATCTCAGTTTATGAAGAATCCGATGTTGTGATAGCAGCTCTTGATAATTTTAATGCAAGATTAGACTTAAATAAAATATGCTTGAGATTAAAAAAACCTATGGTTGAGGGGGGTACCGTCGGTTTTGAGGGGCATGTACAAATAATAATTCCAGAGGGTTCTGGTTTAAGTTACAAAAACAAAAAAAGAGAGATTGATAATTTAGTGGATGCAAGACTTTGGGAAATAACAGAGATGGAATATCCTGAATACTTTAAAGCCCAAAGAAAGATTGAGGAATTAGAGGAAGATATTGAACAAATTAGGGAAGAAAAGATAAATCCATTAATAAGGAGGTTTAGAAAAGAAATTGAATTGGTCTTTGATTGGAAATATGCTCCAGAAGTCTTAGATCAAACACCGTGTTATAGATGTTTAGTACCGATACCTCCGGCTGATGATAAATTAGTCGCAGCTTGTACGTTAAAAGGATTACCTCGTAATAGAAATCATTGTGTAATAAAAGCTGAAGTAAATTTTGAAAAAAAATATGGACATAGACCAGATCTCAATTTGAATGATGAAGTTCTTAAATTAAAAGAAATAGCTCAAGAAGAACTAGAAAAGTTGAGAGAAAGAGTATTTAATGAGAATATCCCTATAGAAGAGAGAAGTTCTTTAACTAAAGAAGAAACTGAAGAATGGAAAAAAAATATTGAAGATACATTTGGGGCTGATTATAAATTTGAAGAAATGGAGAACATTTTAGGAAATAAAATAGCTGCAATTCAAACTGTTAGCTCTGTCATCTCAAGTATAGAATCTCAGGAAGCATTAAAGTTATTATTTAGAGTTAATGGAAGAAATATTGGTGATCCTATGGATCCTCCATATGTGAATTATAATGGGGTTTATGGTCAATTTGATCACTTAACCATAATCAAGAATAACGACTGTCTTGCATGTGGCGAGATTGAAGGTGAAGAAAATGTCCACATTGTTGTTCCCTTTGATGCAAATGTTGGTTATATTTTTGAAGCAATGAAATTATCAGAGCATAAACTAGATCCAGAATTATGGATGATTACAAGCCCTATGACTAAAGAAATTTATTGGAATCCGTATATGCCCTCAATGAAAGACCCTAATATTAAACTAACTTCTTTAAAAATAAAAAATAATGATATCATAACTTTAAGCCCGTTAGGTAAGGCTTTAGTCGAATCAGAGATTAAAAAATATAATGTAATTATTACCTTTATGTAGTATTCTTAAACTCTAAATTCTCCTTTTTTTTATTAACAAAATTAATTAAATCTTCAATAAGAAACACATCTATACCAGCAGATTTACCAGTTAAGATATCTTTCTTTAAATCTCCAAAATAAATCATTTCTTCCTTCTTTACTTTATAAAAATCTTGGATTCTCAAAAGTCCTTCGGGATCTGGTTTCCAATTTCTTACATCTTCTCTTCCTATAATATAATCGAATTTGTAAGAAATATTTGCTAATTTTAAAGATGTTACAATAGTTTTTCTTGTATTAAGAGAAAGAATTGCGAGTTTAACGCTTTTATCTAAACCAAATATTTCTAGGTTATTTATAAAGAAAATAGTTTCCTTAATTGGTTGATTATCGTAAATATTTACTAATTCATATTGACGAATAATCTCAAAGAAATTTCCTAATACTTCTTCGTCACCTTTTTCAACTAATTTGCTTAAGCAGGTTGAAATACTTTCAAAGGAACAATTTTCACTGTATATTTTTTTATAGTCATTATATAATTTCTCTTTTAAAGACATCCAATCCACTGATAATCTTACGATTGTTCCATCCAAATCAAAAACTATAATATTTTTACCTTTAAATGAGAGCTTATTCATGATTTAGTTAAAGGTTTTCTTAAAATTTCATCATATTCTTCTGTAATATAACACTTTATATCCAATTCTATGGAAAGGACATGTTTCAATACAAACTGAACAACCAGTTGTTTTATAGAAATATTCAAAACATTTATCACTATCTATTCGCGTTATTGTCCCATTATCATTGACAATTGGTATTTCTAAAATAGCTTTAACAGGGCAAAAATTAAGGCACCTTCGACACTTTTCACAATATTTAGCTATTTCAAAATCTTCATTTTTGTTATCAGGGAGTGTTTCTATATTTACTGAGATCAAAGATAATCTTTGTCGAGGTCCAAATTTTTTGGTGATTAAAAGCCCTTGTCTCCCTATTTTTCCTATTTTTGCTTTAACTGCCATGGCAGGATAAAGAATTGGGCCACCTAATGGATGACAAGCAATAGCTCTAAATCCTTTAGATCTTATAAAGTCTGCTAATTTATTCGTAGCCTCCCCTAATTCTGCATAAATTCTTAAAGACTCTAAACCAGCTTGGGGGTTAGGGGCTGTACTTATAGCATTATAATCCATTTCCATCCCTAAAACAATAGCATTTTCATAGAGGAACTCAATTTCTCCTATATGGTCTTTTTCAAACATCAGAGCTTCATCAATAGGAACAAATCCAATAAGATCTATTCCTAACGATTTTGCTTTATCATGGACTTCATCCCAGAAATCATTAGATGCAGATTTTGAACCTTCGATCGGGATCTTTATCTCTTTTTTATAATCTCTCCTAGCTTTTTGAATACCCATAAACATTTTCGGAATTATTTTTGACGCTTTTTCCGCTAAATCGCCCTTAAATGATGAAATATCAAATTTAGTTTGGTCAATAAAATTGGCTTTTAATCCCTTTGACTTTTTAATCATTATATACACTTTTACCTATGATATTTTCTAAAATCAAATCATTTTTAAAAATATTTTGGTAAGAATCAAATCTACGGGATAAGCTTAAAAATTTTAGATTAAGATATTTTTCAAGTTGAATAGAAAGGCTTAGAGAAATCAAATAATAAATAAAAAAAAAGGAAAAAAATATATATTTTTTATAAAAATAATCCTACGAAAGCAAGAACTAACATGAAAGTTAAGATGAATACAACGATTATACCAATAATAAACAGTATAATTTGAATGACAATAACGAAAATCAAAGATTCACCGAATTCCTTATCGTAAAATTTGCTAACAATAACAGCACCTAATAAAATATCTACTATAAGTAGGACAATAGAGCTAATATAAGATGTTAATACAAAACTCAATGCTAAGTTAAGAATCAGGTTTACTATGAACCATATTCCATTAACAATCAAAGCTGTCTTTAAAGTATCATCCCAGTCTTTCTTACGAGCATACCATCTGGTGATTACCACACCAAGAAGAAGCATTACAATGGCAAGAATAACCGCAATGACCAACGCGGTTAATATAATTGCACCAAATTGTAAAATCATTTTTTTAAACCTCTGTTTAAAATTTTATATTATTTCATTTTTGTTTTTTAGTTAAGTGATATTTCTTTTTTGTGTTGAGAATCTATATTAAGGAGATCCGAAAGTTCATAATAGTATAAATAGTATTTATCAAGAAAATAGATAGAAAGTTAAGATATTTGTTTATTAGATAGATTGCTCAGTTATGTGTTTAGGTTGTTAACGACAGCCTTTTT
>SDBU01002487.1_pt1 | contig 24380 bp, 35 predicted proteins | sample 2277071 | NCBI WGS metagenome assembly SDBU01 (sample SAMN10397929, study PRJNA504765) | marine sediment metagenome | isolation source: marine sediment core GS08_GC12, 126 cmbsf | place: Arctic Ocean: Gakkel Ridge, Loki's castle | collected 2008
GTCCACCTTCGGCGTCATCACGGGTTGGGCGGGGATGGGGATTGCATCCACAGGGAGCGAAAACATGAGGGCCCCGAGCAACGCAGTGAACGTAAGGAGGCCAAGAAAGAAGCGTGTTTCGGTCGATCGTTTCATGTCAACACCTGTGTCCTTGAAATCTGGGTTCCTTGTTCCAGGATAATGAGCAGCCGCAGCTCTTTGATCTCGTCCAGCAGCGACTTGCGATTGCCGATATGGTCGACCGATCGCCCGCCCTCGCTGTGGTTGGCCACGCCAGCAAGGGCGGCGTACTCGGCCGTGCGCGTCACGAGTGCTGCCTGTAGATCGGTGAGAACGCTCATTCTTCATCCTCCGGACAGCCCACCCCGCGATTGCAGGGCAGGCTGTCGATTGACTTCTGGAGCGAGTCCAGGTGGTTGTCGATCGTGTTGGCTTGCTTGCGGATGATCCACCCGAGGTGAACCAGCATTGCCGCCGCCAAGCCGATAACTCCAAGCTCTTCCACGGTGTCGCTCCTACGTTGCCACAGTTCCGCCACTCCGGATAACCACACGCGGCTCACGCACGGCAGGCACGCCCTTCTCGGAAACCTTGAGCCGGAACGCAATGTCCGCGTTGAATTCCTCTTCGTTGTTCGCCGGCGCCTGCTCGCTGGTCATCGACCAGATTTCCTTGTAGATGAACGCCTTCGGGAAGTTCCCGAAGAACCAGTGAGCGTTCGCCAGGGCACGGGTGCCGCTCGTCAAGCCGCCTTCGCCGGTCCGTGCGATCAGCCTGCGGACAAGGTGTTCGCTGCTGATGATCTGCAAGTCGAACGGAATCCGGTTGCCTTGGTTCTCGCCCTGGATCGCGGGGGCTGCCGTGATGTCGCCCTCGCGAACGCTCACGTTACGAACGAGCGATCGGGCCTGCCACGCAAGGTCGCGACTGCAAAGGATCGTCGTCGGGACAGTGCTGAGCGGCTCGTTGATGTCCGGGTCACTGATCGCGTTGAATATCTCGTCGACAATCCGAACATCGGTGAAGTCGGTCAGGATCTCCGTGGACAGGTTGGTAAAGCCCATGTTGTTGCCGGCCGCCGAAACCACGTAGGTCGCGCGGGCTTCCTCCTTGCGAACGTAGCTGGCATCGGCACCGATGACCGTGTCGAGGATTCGCTTTTCCTTGTCCAGTCCCATCGCCTCGCCAAGCGTCTGGGCACGCTGCAAAAGCAACCCGGTGCGATCGCGAATAATCATTTCCCGCGTGATCGGGAGAATTCGGCCACGCTTCTCCGCTGCCGGGATCCTGATCGTGGACGGCTGCAAGCCGACGAGCGGGTACGGCTTGCCCTCGGGGATCGGCGTGGCGAACTCGTCGGCCACTACGGCAATGCCGGGAATCACTTCTGACTCCTGGATCGACGAAGGGAACGAGGAAACAAGTTGATTGCCAACCAGTGCGGCAAGGTTGTACGCTTCCTGCACTGTCGTGATTAAGAGTTGTTCGGCGATCAGGGCGAAGTCGGCCGTGGTGACAGCCCCCGCGCTTTCGGTGATCTGCTCGCCACGGTCCCAATCGCGGACCGTCTCACGGCCGCCTTGGACCAGGTTCTCGTACAGGTCGCGCAGCCCGTACTCGCTGGGCTTCAGGCCCTCCGAGAGTTGGAACTGCATTTCCTGCCTGATGAAGTCGGCCTTGTCGGTGATCCTTTTGTCTCGCCTGATCGACTCGATCATCTTCTTCAGGTTTCGTGCTCGCAACATGGTTACTCCCTCCCGTCGTAAAGTTGATGGCAGCCCATCCGAGACAGGAGTGCCGTGGTTGCCGCTGCCGTGTTCTGCATTGCGATGCCGAAGTGCATGAGCGTCGTGTTTGCCACCGTGATCGCGATGCCGCCACCCGCTCCTGCGCTGTGGTGGTGAACAGCAACGGTAAGGCCGTTGATCGTGAATTCGATGTCGGCGTCGAAGATGGTCACGCCACCAGTGCCGCCGATTGGCCCGGTCGGGACGAAATCGGCCTCGAAGTCGGTCTCGATCCCGGCGCCCGGACCAGCGACATACGCCCGGTGATCCTGGCGGTCAATCGAGTTGACCGCGTTGAGTACGGTCCTGATTTCCGTGCCGTTGTGCTGGCTTACCGCGATCCACATATCGTCATCAGCAGCCGCAAACGTGGCCCCGCCGGCCTCTGGAGTGTAGAAGCCGAAGTGATCGCCGGTTGCCTTGGGGCCTGCACCTGCGTCCACAACCGCCGCCGTCTGGAGTGCATCCATACAGCCGATGAACAGGTTTTCCTCTTCCGGTGTCGTCGGGCCAAGCAGTAGGCGGGCGTGAAACCAGATCGGTTGACCCTGGACGAATTGGAACATTTCCGCATTCGAGTACAGGGCCATGTACTGGTTGGCGGCCGCAGTGTGCGTGAACAGATAGCGGCCACCGAAGATGTCTTGCCGGGTGATCGTCGGCGGGGCGGCGTGTACGGCTGTGAAACCGTTGGCCATCTCAACCGTGGTTGCGGCCACTGCCTCGTTGCCCGTCAGTTCCACGCCGAATGAAGTCAGCACGTTGAAGTTGAGTCTGTTGCGTCCGCTCATAGTCCGGTCCCTCCCGTGATACCCCGCAAGCCTCTACCGAAGGCTTCGTGCGAGTGGCCATAGGTCGGTGCGGTTTCGTCACCGTCACCGTCTGCTGGCGAAAGCACGCTGATACGCTTCTTGGACTTGTCATCCGGCTTGGGTTGTAGCCCCTCGAGCAAGGTCTTGATCTCGCCCTGCCCAGTTGCGATCTCTGCGATCTTGGCAGCGTGTTCTTTGGACGCCGCTTCCAGTTCTGCAAGGTTCATTTCTTCATCCTCCATAGACTCGAAAAGGTTGATAGTTGTACCAGGGTTCTCGACCAGGTCCACGCTGTCCACGCGGAGAATATCGAGAACCTCCGTCTTGTCGTCGTTCAGTAAGCAGTTGGCGTTGTGCGATAGGCCGAAGTCGCGACCGTCGCTCTCGCAGATCGTGCCGGCCAGCCCGTGGGACTGCTTAATGTGCATGTCGCCGAACAGCCCGTCGACGCCCTCGTGGACGTTGGCCAGGTGCCCGAAGTGTGCTTCATGCTTTCGCTGCCCCAGGCGTTGGTCCCGCGTGTTGCCGTGCAGGATGTAGACCGGGGCGCCTTCGTAGAGCTTGATGGCCCGGGCTAGCATTTCCTGCGGGTATCGCCTGCCCTTGCGCGACCGGGTGCCGATGATCTTGACGCCCTTGATGACGCCGTTGACGACCGGGGCTCGGCTGTACTCCAAGAGTTGGCACTGCGTGGGCATTAGGTCTCGCCCTCCGCTTCGTCGGCGTTGGTCTCGGCGCGCAGTGCCGCTTGCTCTGCCGCGTAGTCAATCGGATCGGGCTCGGGCTCTTCCTCTGGGTCGGGCCGCGGCTCAAACTCGCCGCAGAATGAGGCCCTGTTTTTAGTCTCTTGGCGCGGGAAGCGTTGACAGCGTCCCATCATTGAGACGGAGCCGTTGGGCTCATCGTAGAAATCACACGCTTCGCATTTCGGTCGATCCCTCATGATACTCGTTCTCCTTCGTTGGATGGTGACCCCTTGCCCGCTGTGTCGTCTTCAGGTTCGCCCAGCCCCAGCATGATCGAAGGCGGCTCGATGGGATGCTCGACGATCAACTGCTGCTCTTTCTCGAAGTCAAGATCCTCTTCAGCGGACACGGTTTGCACCGACTGGACCCCACGATCCATCAGCGCAATGTGACGGTCCGTCTCTTCCTTCGCGTTACGCGGCACCATAGACGGCATCTCGACTGATACCTCGATCTCGTCCAGGATCTTCTCCGACCCGGGGATCAAGCCATCCATCGCCGCTTGCTCGATCACACGTTCGATCAGCCGAATGTAGGCGTTGCGGTAGAGCCACTGGCGGGCTTCCATGGCCTTGAGAAAGGGCGCCTCAGCCACCAGCGAGCTTGCCATGTTGTTATTAGACGCGTCGCCGCTGACCATGCCTTCCGGCATCTGCCACCGTGACCCGAGGTTTCTGAGTGCTGCCTGGAGTGCGAGTATCAGCGTCTCGCTCTGCCCGATCGGAGCTTCGTGGTACTTGTGCCCGGCGTTGGTTTTGATGACCTCTATGCCGTCCATGACTTGCTGGGCTACTTGTCGGCCCGTCCGGCTCGTGCCGCTCTTACCCATGGGATCGGGTAAGGCTTCCATTCCTTCCGCCAGCTCTTCGATCCAAGCGATGTTGGCCTGCGCCGTTGCACCCTCGCGGATGCTACGCAAGAGCTTCTTCGTGCCCGGTATGTCGTTGAACACCGGGAAGAAATCCGACACGCCCCGCTTGGTGTTGCGGTCGACGTTGATCTTCATGTGCCAGACTTCGTCGGCGTCGAAGACTTCGTTCAGCTGCTCCGTGTCGCTGAATTGGCTGGTGACGTTGTAGGCGATGGGCTTTGACGTGTCTCGTTTGGTAGTGAGTATACCGAAGCGCCAGCTCGCGTCGCTTCCAGTGATGCCAAGTTGACCATTGATCGATCCAGCAGCCCCGTGCGGCTCCCTAACCTGCTCGGGTTCGACAGATCTGAGTCCAAGCATGTCGGTTTCATCATCAGGTTCCATTATCACAAAGGCTTCGCCATCGCGGCGAGTGCGTCGGAACAGCTCCTTCTCCCAGCCATGCCAGTCGACGGCCTTCATCCACCTGTCGAGCAGCTCTTGGGCCTTGTCGACCACTGGACTAGTTTGCGGCCGTGAGGGCTCTGACTCGTCCAGTTCATCCGAGGGGGCGCGGGGCCCGTCATTATCTGCTTGCCCGCTAGCGTCTGCGTCCTCGGGCTCAGCTGCCTTTTCAGCGCCGGGCCCAACGTCCCCCGGCTTCTTCTTCTCCACGATCTGGTAAGTGAACCCGGTAAAAATGGCGAACTGCTCCAGCACGTCGAGGATGTTCGTGGCCGTGGGGCAGAGAGCCTCGAGCGTCCGGGCCGCGTCAACCATCATCCAGTGCTGTTGCTCGGTCCGGTAGTACGGCGGCTGGGCCCCGTCGCGCCGAGAGCCGGGTCGAGCGTTGTGGAAGCTCGTAGCGGGGTAGTGGAACAGATCGTTGGACGCTGCGCCGAGGCCTGAGTCGATGGCCCGGCCGCCCTCGAATGGATCTGCTGAGTCCCATCGACAGGACTCCAAGAGTTGCCGGGCGTCGGCGTGCTTGCGGAGAATCGACAGTCGATCTTGGGATACCTGAAGATGGAGAACGCCGGCCTGTTCTTTGGCCTTGTCAATCTCGGCAAGCGTTTCAAGATAGGTAGGCATGGCGGCTCCCGTTTCCGGAATCATACCGCCATGCCTACCACTTACAAGGACAGGTGTTGCTCAATTATGTGGCACTACCCCCGCTTGTGGGTGGCTTTACGTGCTTCCAGTGGCCGTGCTCTTGGCGACAACATAGCCTGCACCAAAGCTGAGGTTTCCCAAACCCGCTAAAGCCAGCGCCCCATCCGATCATGGGCTGGATCGTGCGGAGTTTGCCCTTTTCTGTGCCACAGCGGCCGCACTTTTGCATGCTCATACGCTTGTCCCCGCAGCCGTTGGTGGGTGGGTTACATGCTCTTCCTTATCTCGATCCATGCGGCACGGGCTGCGATGAGAACCGCCACAATCCAGACATACGACAGCACGGCGCTCATGCTCATACGCTTGTCCCCACAGCCCAGCATCCGAACGTGTTGAAATCGGCACATTGCCGCTCGGTGAGGGTGAAGAAACCGCCGGCCAGTTGCCTGTGATCATGCTCCCGGAGCCATGCTTGATCCTGGAACGTGAGGCCCGGATCCTCGCCCCAGGACTCTTCCCACGAGTTGGGGCCGCGGAGAGCCCACTCTGGCACTCGTCCGTCGCCTCTCACTCGGCACAACGCAGTCGCGCAAACCGCATGCCCACCACCGCCCGGCCAACGCACCCCGATCAGGCAGGGCTTCTTGCGTTGGAGGGCAGTGGCGACGGCGTCGAAGTCCGCGTCCAAGTCCACCCATTCGAGCATGCGGTTCTCGCCTGCGAGCCGCTCACGGGTCTCTGTCGAATCATCGTAGCTCTTGCCGTCCGGGCCGGCTTGCCCGAGGGTAAGCGTGCCGTGGTCTTTCAGCCACCGCAGGTTCTCACCGAGCGTCGAACCCGTTCCCCATCGCGAGTGCATGTAGTAGAGATACTCCGGCGAGAGGATTGGGTTCGTCGGCCGGTTACGGATCGATCGTTCGACCATCATGGCCATCGTCGCGCCGTTGCTGGTGCACATCCCGTCAAGCTGTCCGTAGATCAGCGGGACGTGACGGTTGAGGCTTACGGGCTTCCACTGGTCGCGCGGGAGTAGATCGAACTGATCCGCGTAGCAAGGGAATGTCCCGTCGCCGTATTTGCTCTGCCGCGGCTTGAGGCCGTAGCTTAGACCGTTAGGGATTGGTTGCATTGGTTTATCTCCTTAGCTTTGCTTTTGGGCACGTTCCATTTCTGGCGACGACAGGACCGGGAACGACCACTGGTCCTCCGGACGGGTTTCCTAAGTCGCATCGTAGCCTCTTCGCTCTGCCCGGAAACCAGCAATGCTCGCACTGGCTGCATTGCACCTCAGCGATCTTGTAACCAGGCGGTTTCTTCGTCTTCACTTCACACCTCCGATCAGATCCCTCATCCCCTCGACGGCAGCCGGCAGCGGAACGACCGCCACCAGATTGCCGTCACCGTCCACCGTACACAGGACGGGAAGAGGGATGGTTATTGAGTCCAGAAAGGGTTGTGCGTCGGCGTGGTCTTTGTCTTCGATCCGATACTCGAGGCCCGTGGCGATCGCCGCCGCTTGCCAGACCGGATCGTCGAGTACTGCCACTTGGTCTGCCGTCAACTTGCCCCGGTCTTCCTGGTTCTCGATGATCCAGATTGCCGCCACCTTCGACGGCTCCGGGCGAGGGTCCGGGTTGTCGCCGCCGTAGGTGAACGTGGCTACGATTATCGGGATTGACCCATCGGCCGGCGAGAACACCAACCACGCTTGATTGCCGCTCGTGAAGATGACTGAGTCGCCGGGGATGATTTCCTCGGGCTGTTCGGCCACGCAAGCTACGGCGATCACGAACAGCATCGGGAAGAATGCCGCGAGTGCAAGGTTTCTCATTGGCCCACCTCCCTATCGGCAAGCACACCTTCAATGGCTGCAACTCTTAGGAGCGTATCGTCGGCTGCCATCGCTTTTAGTGCCTTCACCGCATCACCAACCAGGCTAGCCACGTCTTCTTCATTGGATTCTTCCAGCATCCCGAATGTGTCGGCGGCTGCGTCGCGTAGTTCATGTCCACGCAGCCCTTCGTCTTTCCGGATCATATTGATGATCGCCCGGAAGATCCCGCGTCGCGCACGTCGCGACTGGTCCACAATACGCCCGTGTACCGCCTCGGCGGCGGCATCGATTGTCGCATCCCGGCGTTCCTTGATACAATCCATGATCGCCTGGATGATCTGCATGATGATCGCAATTTCCATCGTCTCGTCTCCAAAAAAGGGAAAGGGTTAGTTAGTGGTCACGGCAGGACTCGAACCTGCACGCCAAACTCTTTAATTAGGTAACGGCCTTCGCCGCGTTTGATGTACCTTGACGTTCCGGCTAGCTCGGATGCGTATGCCAATTCCGCCACGTGACCAAGCCATCTACTCGTCTACAAATCTCACCGCGATCAGACGCGTCCTTCCGCTCCTGATCGGTTTCGGAACTCGGAGCATTCAGGCGCCGTCGTCACCCCCGATCTTCTTGCAAGTCACCTTCGACGACGCCTCGACCTTGCTTCGCTTCACTTCGTAGCGGAAATTTTCCTCCCGGTTCGTGAAGCCAACCTCCAACTTCTCCACGCTGTCTTCCAGCATGATCTTGTCGAGGGCGGGTTTCAGTACCGCCTCATCTTCCTGCATCGCCATCCGCTCGTTGAGCGTCTTCGCGTACTTGCGGGCAGCCGCGGCGACTCGCGGGGTGGGCTTGTCGCCCGCTCCGTCGATCGTCTGCTGTTCCTTCGGTTCCTTCGGTTCTTTGTCTTTCGACATGACTCACTCCTTTGGGTTACTTGAAAAGGTCCAATTGTTCGTCGATCGGGACCACCTTGCCCTTGTGCAGCAAGTTGGCCACCTGTTGAATCGTGTTGATGACTCGCCGGCCGGTCAAGTCGACCGACGTGAAGACCAACACGCGCCAGCCAAGTTCGGCTGCCGAGTTGCGTTTCTCATTGTCCTTGTCGATGCCGCTGCCTCTTGCGTGCGCGCCGCCGGTCCACGTCCCGCCGTCGATCTCCACCGCCACCCGGTACGCCGGCCACGCGAAGTCAAACCTCCACTTGCGTACCGGGTGGAATTTGTACTCTCGAACTGGCTTGGGCAAGGGGGCAACCCAGTCGGGACCGCCGACCAGGCCGCGCCGCTTCCAAATTTCGAGGAACTTCTTTTCGAGGGTGGAGGTTTTCAAAACAGTATCCCGGCCAGAAAGATCACCAACAGTACAAGGCCCATCGCGGCCATACAGCAACCGCCGGCGAATTGTTCGTCTAATTCGTCTTGTTTCATCTATCATTCTCCGGCTTCCGATCGCCGTCCGGATCGGGGTCGTCGGCTTCGTCCGCTTCGTCCGCTTCGTCGTCCCACTCGGGCGGATAGGCCAACCTCCACTTGTCATAGTACGGATTCCGTAATGCTCGTGTTAGGTCACGCTGTGTCGGCATGATGTTCCTCGTCGATATTATCGACAAGAATCCGTAGTTGCTCACCGACCTTCGCCAGATGGGGAGCCTCGCCAGACTGCGTGAAATCGGAGTAGGCGCGGGCGGCCGCGCGGCACGCGGCCGCATGAAGCCCATCCTTGCATTCTGGGTCTATCCGTAGAACAAAATAGGTCGCTAAGTGGTCGACGGGGCTTCCATCGGCGTGCCTCACGATGTATCGCTGGTGTAGTCCGTCTGGGTTCACGTTTGCTGGTGGGATTGCGCTCATGGCTATTCCTCCGGAATCGTTATTGCCCGCTTGATTCCCTCGCCCCTCGCCCCTCGCCCCTCGCCAACGCCAGCCGCTCGTCTGCGGTCGGTATGTCCACCCCGTCGAACGTGTCGTCCGGCTTCTTCACAACGTACTTCTTCGCCAACTTGCAAATCTGGATCGCGTGCTGCCCGAACGGCGGATCGGTCCCGCCTTCCAGTAGTGCCATGCTCGCCCGCTGGGCGTGTTCGATCTGGACGTGCTGGAGACGTCCCCACCAGCCCTTGAGGCAGCGGAAGAGCTTGCTCGGGGTCATAGCCCGGAGCCAGGTGTCCACGCCGGGGAATACCTCTTGCGAGTGGTAGTCGATCCAGAGGTCGAATTCGTCTCGGGTCATATCCGCTTCCCTCCGTGCCTGTACCCTCGCGTGCGGTTCTTCTCCAGTTTCGCCTGTACTGCGGCGTCAACGTCGATGCCCAGTCCAGGACAGCAGTCGAGCACGCGGATTAGCACGTCGGCGAGTTCTTCCGCGAAGTTGACTGAGTCGTTCTTACGAAACGCCTCAAGCGCCTCGGATACCTCGGAATGGATTAGAGCTAGGATCGCTGGCACCTTGTAGGGCATTCCCCAGTCTTCCGAATGAGTGACGCTCCACCCATTCGCCTGATTTATCTCCCGAATCTCACTCGCCAGATCATTCAGCATGGTACCGGTCATTGCGGCTGTTCTCCTTGCGGCTGCGGCTGCGGCTGATAGTCACTGCGGCTGAAATCCAGCCCCACCGAAATCCGGGGGGCCGCGGGGGGGAGATCTCTTCTCTTCTCTTCTCTTCTCTTCTGGTCCGGTTTCTGTCCAGATTTTTCGGGACAGCCGCGGCCGCGCCTTTTCCGCCTTGCGTCGGCTATTCTCATCTTCGCCGTGGTGCCGTTATGTTGTTGGTATGACGGGAGTTGCGCCCATTCCCCCTTCATCTTAAACCAGTCTTCCGGGAGGGCGTCGCAGAAGCCGGGGATGCCTATTTCGTCGTCAATATCTTGCGGCCGCCACCCGAAAAGAACGCCGGCCGCATCCGCGTAATCGTCCGCAAGAACCCACAAGTAAACCAGCCCCCCGAGCACTTCGCGGGTGCTTGTCCGTAATTCCTCGGACATAATCCGGACGCGGCCGTCCTTGATGAGCACCTTGCGGAACGCGATATATGGGTCCACGTGCGCCATGGCAATGATCCATAAAAAGCAGCCACCGACCAGGCATGACAACCCGGGCTCAGAACGAGCCGAGAACCCTGGTCGGTGGCGTGCATCTGGCTTGTTCATTGGTTGTCATTCCTGGAATCTAGCGTTTCTGGGCCGCGGCGTCAAGGCGCTTGTGTATCCACCGGTTCGGCGTGTAGTTCGGCATCCGCTTCAGCGGCTGCCGGCAACGTGGGCAGACAGGCTTTCCATCAACGTCGCGTTCAACCACGGAGTCACCGCACGCGATCAGCTTGCACTTGTTTTTCATGTCCCCAACCCCGCTCGCCCAATCTCGATCAGCGCGGAAATCTTGACGCAATCGACCTGCGCCAACCGGCCATCGTTGAACAGGGCTACCGCGTCGTCTTGCACCTTGTCGAAGTTGGCGGGGCTGACACACTTGCCGATCCGGGCGATGATATCTCGTCCGGTGGCGATCTGATCGTCCGTCACGGCGTCGCGGTTCGCGACTGCCTGCTCGTGATCGCGATTGTCGTCGGCCCTCGCCACCTCTTCCGGCGTCGGCGGATCGAGCGGGGGATCAGGGTCACCGGCGTTTTCACGGTCAATTCGTTCAGCCGTGGTCTCGGTTCCGCCGCCCGGCCGCTCATGTCGCCCAAGAGTGGGTGGCGTTGGCGGGTCCGGCGGCTCGCGCAATTGATCCTTGTAGGCCGCGAGGGCCTCTATCGCGTTGCACGCCGCCGCTGATGTGGATTGCGAGCCTGGCACGTCGTGAACGGTGACGGCAGCCCTCTCCGCCTTCGCCTGCTCGATGTGGCTCTGGGTGGCTGCTGCTGTGCCTGCCTTGTTCATCCAGGCCGCTTCCTCTTCGGTCACCACCGTGCCCAGTGGAACGAACAGCCGGGCCGCGTGTTTCAGCGAGAAGATCCGCAGCATGTGGGAGGGGATCTTATCGGCCATGAAACCGCTCAGCTTGGAATACTCGTTGGCGAATGCCGTGTAAGTCGCTGGGTGGCTTCTCTTGGTCGAGTAGATCGTAGTGGTGACGGACTCCAGCTTCTTTTCGGGCTCGGGGCCGAACTCCATCGACACGTCGAACCCATCGTAGTGATCCGTCCGGTCAAGCACCTTGATCCAGCCGTCCAGCCCGATGATTGTCATCAGCCCCTTCTTGCCGCGGGTGACGTAGATTTCGCGGGCGAACGGGTCCAGGTCGTATCGACTGACCAGCCCCATGCCTACGAGCATTTCCTCTTTGCTCAGCGGTGGTTGGCCCTTGGTGGTTGTCCAGATCCCGCGTAGAACGTCGAACACCTTTTCGGGCGGGCAACCAAGGAAGGCGGCCGTGCCCTCGGTGATGGTCTGCTGTCGGCTCCGGAGGGGGCCGTGAAAAAGATCCTCGGCTGCGTCAAGGGTCTGGCCCTGCACTTGCCGTGGTTGCTGTTGTTGGGGGTCTAGCATCAGTTCAGTCTCCTTTTGAGTTCGTCGAGTTTATCGTTCATCAGGTCGAGGAAGTTCTTAACCTGAAACGCCAGGTTTTTGATGTACTTTTCGTCACGGTAGACGCGGACGCGGAAGAAAGACAACTTGAACGCCTGCGCCTTCGTTAGGTTCGGATTGTCGATCTCCGTGATGCGTGGGTCGTAGCTGCAAAAGTCCCACCACGGCCGCTCAGTGACCCACATACAGCCCTGGACTTGCGCGAGGTGTTCCTTTGGGCACACGCCGCCGAATAGGTATCCCAGGTGGATGGCGGAGACCTCCGGGCACTTGATCTCGCAGCCTCCCCAGCCGCGTTTCACTAATCCGTCAGGCGAGCATCCGACGCCGGGCAAGTTGGGACGCTCGAAAAATCCCACGCGCTCTACTACCTCATTGCCGATGGCTGAGTAGACACAGATCGCGTCGGCTTCATGCTCGTTGCCCCAGTCGGTCGAGTGGTTGCCGCGGAAGCCCTGGGGCTCCAGCGTGACCTTCTCTGCGATCAGGTCATGCATGTATCTCTCGGCCGTCTGGCTCAGGCCCTTGCCCGATCGTGGGTTGGTCATCACCTTCTTGAACTCGCTGGCCGTGACCTTGCCGAGTCGTTGCGCGTGCCAGGCTGGGGTGCCTTGCTCAATCATTAGCTTGATTCCTCGCGGCACGCACCAAAGCGGAAATGCCCCGATACAGAGTCTCGGCCGAGTTGACGCCCTCGAAGATGGTTTCCGCGAGATACCTGCATCGAACATCCAGGGTGGCCTCCATCAGTTTGATCCCGTCCGTCTCCCCTCGCGACAGTGGCGTAGACGACCCCTCGGGCGGCAAGGTCGGTTCCGATGGTTGCCCGTGCCACTCTGCCCCGCCGTCCGTCTCCTTCGCCGTCGCTTCCGCGTGCTCCGTGGGGACTTCTTCGGCTTGATCGAGCTCCCACTCGCTCGTGTCGCTTGACCCCCACGGGCACTTCGGCTTGCCGGCGAACATGGAACTGCTTTGCAGTCGGCATGGCGCGTTCATACAGCGTTCGACGCCCGCGTGCTGGCAGGTCCAGTTATCCACGCGGGCGGCGGGGACTTCTTCGGGCGACGAGTCAAGTGTGCTGAGAATTGCCTTCGCTCGGTGGCGACCACGCGGGCCGGCGCTCTTGTCCGCGTCGATCAACCGTGCCACCCTAAAGACTTCCTCCGCCGTCGTCTTCCGTTCCGCAAGCTCGGTCTCCAGTTCCGCGATCCGCTTGTCCTTGTCGTCGAGCCACCTGGAAATCATGCCGACTGTCGTGCGCCCGTCTGGCTTCACCGCGAGCAGCCCTTGCAGCCGCTTCACTTGGGCCTGCGTGTCGGTCAGGATGGATTTCAGCGTCTTGATCGCGTCGTGGGCTTGCTTGAATAACTCGCAATCCGGTGCCCAGTCGGTCGAGTCCTTTCGCGCCAGTAGTTTTTCGAGCAACTCAGGAATCGTGTAATGCGTAGCCATAATCTCACCTCCAGAAAATGCACCCGGCCCGCTTGCATCACACGGGCGCCGGAAAGATTTAGAGACTCAGCGCCAGAGGCCGGACCGGGTGCGTGGTTGGTTTGGGATTGCATGATGCATACCCGGAGTCTGGCAAACTTCCCCCGGTTTGTCAAGCGAAATCCATGAGCCCGAATCGGATTTGCGCAAAACCAGAGGTCGTGTCGCATTTAGTGCGGTGTTCACGAATTCCCGGAATTCAGGAATGGCCCTTGTAATGCGAGGCCTCAGTAGGTTACTGTTTCTGCCAGAACGGCTTGACTTCCGGGAGCTGCAACGATTCCTGTTTGCCCCAGGATCACGCAGCCTTGCCGCCGACCAGGCCACGCCACAACCGCACCATCAGCGTCAACGCATCCGGGCCGTCATCGTGGCTTGCCAACGGGAAATCCCGAAGCTGCTGGCCGAGAATCCGACCTTGCGGCGTGTCGCGAATCCGCAGTTGGTGTCGCGAAAGCAATGGTGACAGCGTCATGCGGATTTCGACTTCCTTGCCCTTGCCGGACACCGAATCGCCCGGCTTCTTTCCGCGTCGAAGGGAAGCAAGTGCCTCCGCCCGGGTGTTCACGTAGGGCCTGATGTTGGTATGGGCCGGTGCCTTTGCGTAGATGTTCTGGCAGATCATTTCTTGCAATCCATTCGCCTCAATGCCGAACTCGTCTGGCTTGTGGAGCTTTATCATTTCGACGGCCGTGTCTTCCAACTCGGGAATCGGGATCCGCAGCAGCTTGGGGTCGTCAATCCACAACACACCGGCCGTGTCCACTACGCCGTAGAGAAGGGCCTGGAAGTCTCCCTTCTTGTGATCCATGCCTTTGGAGGGATCAAGCGTCATCAGTCGCAGGGCGGGCTTTACCTCAAGCGGCCCGGTGTAGAAGAAAGGTGCCTGCCAGTAGTGAGCCGGCCACTCGCATAATTCCGCGGCCGTGGCCGGATCTTGCTGGTACAGCCCGTGCCAGATCCAGGGTTCCCCGGCCAGTTCATAGTCTCGCCGGGTCGCTTCCAGGGCCTCGACGTCATACCGCTCCGGCCAGAGGGCCTCCCCTTCGTCTGAGAGGGCCTTAAAGCAGATCGAGTTCCACTGGTCCTTAGATGGGAGGAGAGCGTTGGTCGCGAGTAGACGGCCACTCAGGTCGTCAGGATGGCGTCTGGACATAATCACCAGGAACTTGGCCCCAGGCTCCGCACGGTTGAGTAGCTCGCCGTGGAAGCGACGGTACATCGCATCCCTAGCTTCCTCCGTGGCGATCTCCGAGAACTCCTTGACCAGATCGTCGGCGATGACCAGGTGGCCGCCCGTGCCAGCGAGGCCGCCGCCGATCCCCATGCCCCGGTGATGTCCCAGAAATGGGGGGGATAGCCGGAAGTGTCCGGCCGACTGGACTTGGGGGTGCAGCCCGACGCCCGTGAGTCGTGGCCCCCACTCGCGGATCATGTCGCGGTTCGCCGCGGAGAACTCGCCGGCCAGACTCGACCCGTAGCTGACCACCGTGACGTTGTGGTCGGGCCGCTTCATCCCGTACCAACTCGGGAGGATGTGCGAGCAATAGATGCTCTTGCCATGCCTGACCGGCATCTGGACCACGATCCTATTGTAGTTCGGGTCCGTCAACAGCCTCATCACGTGCCGCTGGAGTTCCTGCAAGTGGGCCGGGAACATCCACTGCGGGTACGCTATCCGGCCCAGGCTGCTCGGGAAAGGGATTTGATCGAGCATCTTCCAACTCCTCTTCCAGTTTCAGTTGCCTTTCGAGTAGATCGGGCCGGGCCGCAAACTCGGCCAGCGTGTCGCGCGGGTGTTCGGTCACCACCAACTCAGTCCGGGTCGGCGCCGCGAGCCCCAGTAGGTCGGCCATCTGTTTCAGCGTGGCCCGAACACTGGCAGAATCCTCGCCCTTCTTGTTCAGCAGAAACAGCAGCGTCGTTCGAACCAGCGTTCGCCAACCGTCGATCTCGGCCGGGAGTCCGGCCCCGATCAGCTTCTTGCCGGCTCGCAAGTACTTGTTGGCCGTGACTCGGTTGACGTTGAACTTGTGGCAGATCGCGGTGACGGAGTCTACATCGTCGGTCGAGGTGCAGAGCCGCGCGACTGCGAAGCGGTGGCGCTCGTCGCGCTCCTCGGCTGTCGTTGCGTGGCCGCCGCCCTTCTCACCCATGGTCGCCTTCTTTCCCGTCGTCGCCTTTCCACGGCCCTTCCTCCTCGTCGTCGGTAATTTCCCCGAGCAATGCGTGCTGAACGATTGCCAACACGCCGATCGCGGCGGCGTACGTCAAGCCATGGTTCTCCCGATGGAAGTCAACCGTGTCGCAGATGTGCTGCTGAAACGTCAGTGTTAAATCGCCTTCATTTTCCATCATGCTGCCAGTGCGTAGTGGATGTAGTAGACGTAGTTGGGTCGAAGCATGATCTCACCTTTGGTTAGAAACTCACCGATTGATACGGAGCCCCTTGTCCCGGCCGCCCGAAGTAGAGCGTTGCCCAAATATACCCGCCCTTGCTCGCCGCGCGACTCATGGCCTCATAGTCCCGGATGTTCGTCGTCGGGTACAGGGCCGTGAATCCGTCGTGGAAGCTGATCGCCAGGGCCGGCTGCTTCCCGAGTTGGACAAGATGGATCATCCGCACCCACGACGAACTGACCGCCTGCTCTCGGATCACTTCCAGTTGTCCGAACTCAGCGAACTGCTTGAGCCGCTTGGTGGCCACCCGGACGCCCCGGGCGAACCGGCTGCGTCCCGCTGCCTGCCGACCGGTGGACACGTCGCGCCGGACGATCGACCTGGCCCGTAGTTTGTTCTCGCGTTGCTGCCGTTGGAACTGCCGCTTCCGCTTGGCAATGTCCTCGACGTCGAACGCTTCGCCGAAGCCCTTCTTGAATGGGATTCTCTGGACGGGCCGTCGCTTCTTGATCTGGGCCGTTGCTTTCGTCCCCGGCCGATCGGTGGACGCTGCCTTGCGCGTGGCTCCGAGGGCTTGCTTGATCGCCGCTCGGCTCTTCACCTGGGGTCTGCGTCTGATCTTGGCCATCACTCAAACCTCTGGATTGCGGCCAGGACGTAGTAGCGTGGCCGATTGTCGCTGTCAGTGTGATCGAGGTCGTGGTCGCCGGCCGCCGGGTCGTGGTCCAACGGCAGCGTGCCACCAGCAACGCCAGTGTGATTGAGCGTTTGGTTGTTGCTCCCGGTTTGCCCGGGGACTTCTGCAAAACCGGTCCCGCCGACGACGTTTGCTGTATCTGATCCTGTCTGGTTGTGGTCGTGAACCCCGTGGTCATCTAGGGCCGCTGCCACTTCGGTTGACGGGTGAGAAGCCACCGCAGCCGCAACCAGCGTGTCCGTGTGCTTGTCGTGGTTGTTCGCTGCCTCGACTGGCGTATACGCGGGGTCTGCCGGGCCATGGTGTGAGAAGCCGCCCGTGTCGCCGATGGTGTTTTCGTCGCCATCCGTTGTCACGTTGACCGGGTCGATCGACATAATGAACCGGCGGCGTAGATCGACCGTGCCGGCTGTCCCGTCGCACAGCGCCCAGCCGTCGCGGATGTTCGCCGTGTCGACTGCCTCCCACTTGACCGTGCCGAATGGGTCGTCCCAAATGCTGGACACGATCACTTTGTCGCCGTTGGAGGCAAGTCCCCATTCGATGATGTAATCGAGAAACAACGCCGTGTCGAGGTTTTTGTGAATCATCGTCTGGACGTTGAACGCATCCCCGGCCGCTGTCGAAGCGTCGTCGTAATCGCACGTCTTGACGGACACGGCCTCCGATACCCAGCTACCCGCAGCCGCCGCTCCCTTCGTGTTCGTCCATCCGGTTTGCACGCACGCGAAATGCCGCTCTGTCTCGACGGGGAAGATGGGTTGCCAGACGTAGTGGGCCCTGGAGAAATACGCCTCGACGCGGTCACCTACTTTCAGCGTCCGATCCGTGCTGTTGAATAGCTCAATCTGAAAGCTCGAATTCTCAATGACCGGGTCGTTGCCATCAACGCCGCCGCTGTGGTTGTTGTCCTTGTCGATCCACCACAGTTGAGCCAAGCCGCGCTCTCCGGCCGGAATGTCCGCATCGTAGACTCTGACCTGTTGGATCAGGTCGGCGTAGAGCGTCACAATCTGCCACTCGCCCCGCCACACCGGATCGCCGTTGTCGTCCAGTTCTTCTATCGTGGCCTGCGCCTCCCAGCGTGCCCAGCCGTACGTCCCCCGGAAGTAGGTCGACGGGCCCCGGCCGACTCCCAGGCTGATGAACTGGTCACCCGATGGCCAGCCGCTCTGGTGGGCCGGGTAGAGTGTTACCGATAGTTCGGCGGTTGACGGCGGGCCCTCAGCGGAGCTCAGGTCGAGCCACTCGGCTTCAACCGTGAAATCCCCCTCTTTGCCTGTATCTGCTCCCGGGCCGCCGGCCGGGATGATTGTCTTAGTGAGCTTGAACGGGCGGAGAGTTTCGCCGGCAACCGTAAACAGCCAAAACCGATGCAGGAAGCTGTCTGTGTATTGCCCGCCGGCGCCTTTCGTGGTGTCGATGATCTGCCGATAGGGGTGAAGTAAAACGATAGAGCCAACGGGGGCAGCCCTTCCGTTCACCTCCACCGCCGGGTTAAGGAGCTTAGGGTTTCCGCTGGCATCCGACGCAATGAATGAACGGAAGGAAGGGATAGCGTCCACCAACTGATCGACCCTCTCCCACTTCCCTTCCTTGTTGATCTCGACCAGTGCCCACTCGAAATAGTCGGGCGACGAATCCGGGCCTTCCTTTGTGATGACGGCCCACTTGGGCCCGACCTGTTTCAACGGAACGAGCCCCCGCTCGCTCGCGCTATGCTGCACGGCCGCGTCAACCGCAGAGAGAACCGGAATGTCTTCTCGGGGTGGTATCATGGGTTCAGCAAGAAGAGGTCATTGAAATCCGTGGCGTTGTAGAGCCGCCCGCCGGTGAGCTGTAGACCTGGCAGGAAGCGGGCGAGCTGTCTCATCAGGAACGTGTTATGCTGGGTGCCCTGGAAGACTTCGTACCACCCGATGATCCCGCCAGCGTTGGCGCCCGGGTTGAAGTAAACGTGATTCCAGGTCACCGGGCCTTGCTTCTGCTTGCCGCTCCGATCGAACAGCCGATCGGAGTTGAAACTGATCCAAGAAAAGTTGTACTTCAGTTCGTACCACCGCTTGCCGTCAACGTCCATCATGTTCTGCACTTCGGCGCCGTCGAATCTGAGTGTAAACGGCTCGAATGTCGGGAGGTTCGGCTTGGCCTTCTCCGACTTGCCGCCTGGAAAGGTCGTGATGTTCACGGACTGGGCCGCCTGTTCGATCGCGTCCCATGGCACTTCGCCGACCAGTAGCCGCCGGATCGAGAACTGGTGAACCGGCAGCCCGATCGGAGTCGCCACGCTGTCGGGTACGGATACGTTGCCGTCGTCGAATATGATCTCATCAACCGCCGCGAATAGCCCCTCGGGCCATGGGAGTTGTCGCACGCCCGGCTGTATGATCGGATCGATCCAGTCCCATCGGTTGTCTTCTGGATCTTCTGGGTTGCTGGATTCCCATGCCGTGATGAGCGGCCGGTAGGTCGCCTTGATGATTGCCCCAGCTACGCCGCCTTGCAACTTTTCCTTGGCGTCCTGTAGCTGTTTGATGATCGTGTCGCGAGCTTCGTCGGAAAGTCCAGGGGCGGAAGCCATCGCCTCTTCGTCGGCGAAGTTGACCAGCGTTTCCGTGCAGTAGGCGTTCACCGTGTAGGAATCCCGCATGGGCGACGTGCGAACCCACTTCTCTGCGTCGTCCTTATCGACCGTGACCGTGCCCTGTAGTTGCTGCTGGACGAACCGGAATGATTCGTAGGGCTCGCAATAGAATGTTCGCGTGATCTCAATGCCGCTGGTCGAGGTGTGCTCTGTGCGGTTTAACTGCTCAAGTTTTTCGGGTGCTACCGGGTCGGCCATGGCTACATCTTGGAGTTGATGGGGTTGGTCGTAATCGCGCCCTTGATAGGTGAGCCGGTACGGGCTATTTGCTTCTGCACTTCAAGCAACTCCCGCAGCGTGTCGTCTCCGCTGCCGGTGACCGCTCCCTCTGGTGTGCCGATGACTTGCGGCCGTTGCTTCTTACCGGCCACGAATCCCACGGCCGCCCCGGCCACTGCCCCAGGTACGCCGCCGAACCGTCCCCCAGTCCTGGCGCCCTGGACCGCTTCGCCGAGTCCGCTGCTGCCTTCCTCTGCCGGCGGGAGTGGCGGGGGTTGGACCGGAGGGGCCTGCGGTGGAAGCGGCGGGGGCTGAACGGGAGGGCCTTGCTGCGGGAGTGGCGGCGGCTCTTGCCCGCCGTTCTCGGCCTGAAAGTCCATGTCGCGCTGAGTGATGGCCCCGGGCCTGGCTGCGGGTGGAGGTGGGGCAATCCCTTCGGCAGCCGCCCGCAAAGCTCCCTGTTCGGCTTCCGGTATCCGCTCGATGCGGCCGGTATCAGGGTTGCGGCGTGTTTTGGATTGTCCAGCCATGTTCAGTCCTGATCGAATCCTAGTCCACCACGGGCGATCCTGGTGACCCCGAGATACCTTTCGAGCGGGGCCGCCCCTTCGCCTCGCACGGTCGCCATTACGATGCCCTCGGGTGGGTCTCCCTTGGGGTTGTTGAACGTCTCGGCTTCCGTAAGGATCACGCGCGGGCAGAAGTAGTAGAGCCCATGGCTTCCGCGGATGTTCTGGTTGGCTATAGGCGCCGTGCTGTCGGTCGCAACGAAAGACGGGTCTCCGCATTGTAGCCGCAGTCCAAAGTGGAAGTTGGCCACCTCTAGGGAGTTGCCTTCGAGCCTGCCGTCAACGAACGCCTGCGCAGCGAAGGTGTTATCTGGCGGGCCGGCTCTGGCAGCCGCCAAGTCGAATGCGACAATCGCGACGAACGTGAACCCATCAGCAACGCGCCGGGCAGTGGTTGCTCCCTTGCCGCCGGAAAGCGGGAGAGTCACGGTGCGGAACTTGTGGTTGATCTGCCACCGCTCGATCTCCAACTTGTCGCCCTCGCGCGGCTTAGCTCCGGCCTTGCCCATCGAGTTGGTGACCCACTCAACTTCGAGAAACCCACCGATCCCAGCAAGGGGAAAGGTGGGCCGCACGTCCCTTACGTTTGTTACCATGGAGTTACCTACGGGGCTCGCTGGGTGTCGCCCTCGAACGCCAGCAAGAGTCCGATGCCGACCCCGGCGATGTTCAGGCCGACAACCTTGTCGCCGTCGTTTACGGTTCGCTGCTCGATGGCAGACGCGAGCGATCGGCGACCGAGGAAGCTGCGAGCGACGTTCTGGCCCGGGTAGACCTGATCCCAGAATTCGGGGTCACCCATGAAGAATCTCATCCACACCGATCGGTTGCTGCCGACAAGCTGCTGCGCAAACGCGGCGGCCAGTGTGCTCCCAATCAGGGCGGCCGGGAAACTGAGCGTCAATACGTAGTTCCAGGCGAGCCCCGTGCGTGTCCAGTCTTCGCCGCCGACGCCGCCCGAGTTGGTGGTGTTCTGGTTCTTGAACGTATCCACCAACACGCCGGTCACGATGTCGAAGATGACACCCGGCACCGACTCGGGAGATTCAAGCTGATACGAACTGTTGTACTGCTTGACCTCGACTTTCGAGCCGGCCGCAGGGGTGAATACGAAGTCTCGGCTCTGGCGGCTATACGGAGGGCCTGCCATGGTTTTGCTCCCTTAGATGATCGCGTTGGTGGAAATGATCGCCTGGAACTCGGCGCTGAGTGCCCCCGCGTTGTTGACCATGCAGAAGGCCACATCGCCGCGGTCGGCGTTGAAATCGTTTTCCGGCGCGCCCGCACGCTGGGGATCCCATACCGGATTTTGGAACGGGTTCTGGATTCCGCTTGCGATCGTCCAGAGGAGCGGGATGTTCGCCAGTAGGACGAATGCTGTCTTGACGAGTTGAAAATCGCCGTCGTTGGTGTTGTCGACCAACAGGCCGGCGTCGTTCACGTCTTGCACTACGATTTCCGTACCCAGCCCGGCAAGTGTGACCGACACGATTCTCCAGATACCATTGTTTCCCGTGCTGCCGCGCATCGTGATGATGTCGCCGGCTGCGAACTTGTCGGTCAAGTTCAGGGGCATGTCGATGACGCCAGTTGCCAGCGTCAAGGTTCCACCAAGGGCCCCAATGTCGTACGCATACCCCAGATCGGCGTGACTGCACACGCGAGCAACCGTCCCGACAGCGCCACCACCGCCGGCCGGTAGAATCTGGCCGCCGGCAAGCGTGATCGTTGTTACGCCGATGAGCTCCGCGACTGTCTGAATCAGGTAGTAGCCGTCGTCGCCGACGGTTCCCTGAACGCGGACAATGTCGCCTTCGGCAAGCTCTTGCTCCAGATCCCCGGTATGCGTGATCGTGTCCGGGCCTGCGATTGCCGTTGCCAGGATCGCGTACCGGATGCCAAGGAACTCGGCCTTCACGTCCTGATCGGACCGCAGGAGCATCGACTGCATCTGCGAGTCCTTGAACGCCATCAGGGCCGTCTGCTCCTCGGTCCCTGCGCTGATCGTCTGATCGGGCTGCTGGACGTTCTCGACGCTGAGTGCTTCGGCGCCCGACAGCGTCGTCCCGTTCTCGACACGCGAGGAAAACGTGTTATTGATCGTTTTGGTAGCCATTATTCTGTCTCCAGTTCGATTTGATGTTCCGCGAGCTTCAGCGTCCACGATGTGACGCCGAGCATAATGTCCTTGCCCTCTTGCTGCTGTTCATTCTCCCCCTCCTCGCTTTCCTCCGGATGGATCAGAACGAAATCCGCCTCCGCCGGAAGGTCCGGCAGGTCGAGTAACCGATTCCAATAGCGGTTGAACACCCCCAGGATGTTACCCGTGACGTCCGCGTTTTCGTCGACCACGATCGTCAACTCCACCCGGTACTCGACCAGCGAAACCCCGCTGCTATTCCCGACGCCCCCGACCCGTTTGGCGGTGAGTAAACCAAAGGGCCGGAGTTCGTCGCGGGAGGTGTCGGTGCCTTGGTGCAGGCCGCCGACGAGCCCTGCCGTTGCCAGCGCGGAGGCCATCGGATTCTCTTCGGCTACGGCGTTCAGGGCGGTCAAGATGTTGTGGATTTGCGTCATGGGCCCACCGTCCTGAGTTGGCATTCGATCACGGAGAATTTCTGGAAGTTATTTCGTTCCCGGTATCCGATGATCTCGTACACCTTGCCGCTGCCGTCGTGAAGCACGTCGCCGCTGTTCAGTTGGGCCGGGTCTTGATTCACGTACACGTCGTAGTTCTCGACGAACTGCCGTTGCCCGGCGTAGGCCGCTCCAGTGGAGGGTCGCAGCATGATCTTCGCCGCCACGTTGGTAAAGCTCGCGTCGGCCGTCTGGGTCATCTTCTTGCCGAGTGCCCGGTCTTTCCCGTAGGTGGCCCGGAATAGCGTGACCTGATCGTCCAGGTCGAATGCGTCGTCGATCCTGTTGCTGAGTGAATCGCAGCCCCAGAAGTCGCTCTGGTAAGCGTGGCGAAGGTCGGTGATGACGTAGGTAACCCCTTCGCTGTCAACGAACGTCGAGCCGACCAGTGGATGCCCACCGGTCGGGTAGAGATCCTCCCCGAATGGGAAATCGAACGTCGCCCGTCGCGCCAAATAGACCCCCTCCGAATCCTCGGCTTCCACCTCTATCTCTTCGTTGCGGTAGACGTTCTGGACCTCCGCTCCGTCGAGAACCACTGTCTCCAGCGGGTGGCGCAGGAGTTGGTCCTGGCTGTAGTCTGGAACGGTTGTGCCGCTGATGTTCGTCTCGCCACCCTCGAAGATGCTCGGGGCGATCGAACCCAGCGTGAGAAGTGTCGGCCCCAGGTTCCGCAGGGCCTCGGTGCGCACCCGGAAATCGAACGTCGCCGGGTCCACGAATTGCGGGTCGAGGAAGAGGGCGTTAGCCCCGCGCGTCACGTTGACCGGGTCGCCTGAGTTGTGCCAGTTGTTGCGGTTCCAATAGTCGGTTGTCCCGATCGCAGCCCAGACGGCCGACGCCGGACACTCGGAGAAAATGTTTCTGACGTAGAACCCGGCCTTGTCGCCGCCCGTGCCAGTGATCGCCGTTGCGCAGTCGTAGAACGTGTTGCCGACCACACGCGGGACCGTGGTTGCCGCCACCGAGAGTCCGGTCGTACAGCTGCGGACAAGGCTGCCGATCAGTTGGCATCGGTCGCCAGCAATGATGAACCCGACCAGGCTGTCGAACGCAATGCAGTCGGAAAACAGGCCGTCGATAAGAGACTGGAAAGCGGCCGTGCCCGCCGGTGAACTCCCGCTACACCGATGGATCAGTCCATCAGTACTGCCGTGCGAGATCGCGAAACCGCCGCCCGCGTTGACCGAATCGCAATTCTCAATGCGGCCATTGAAATCAACGCGGAGCATTGGATTGACGCTGTTGCCGGTCACTCGAAGGTTGCGGACGCCCCAGAAGTTATCCAGCAGGATGGAGATACCGGCATTCAGCGCGAACAGGGGCCGGTCATCGCCTTCCGCTTCCGCCAGCGTGTTCAGGTTCGATACGCCGGCGATGGTGATGAAGTTCCCCGCCGTGCCATCCGTGCCCGCGTTGACCACGCTGGTCCCGACGTACGTGCCCGGCCCGACGTAGAGAATGTCGGCAGGGTTGGCGTTGCCCACGCCTCCGCCCTGCCAGGTGTCGAACTGAGTCCAGCCGAACGCATTGGCGGGGGTCAGCCCGTCTTTCGTTCCTGCGCCGTCTGGGGCTGACATGAAAAACTCGGTCATCAGTTCGCGAAGTCGGCGTGGATGGTTTCGTACCAGGTGAAAGTTATTTCGTGGTTTGCTACCCCTGCGCCAACCTGGGTCAGGATGATGACGTAGAGTGAATTCGGCTCGCAGATAATCTCACCCGTCCCGCGCGACGAACTATTGAGAATTGACGCGAACGGTGGGGCGGTTGCGATCGCGATCGTTTCGTGGTGCAGGATCGTCCCGCCGGCCAGCCCGGCCGCCGCTGCCTCGGCTACGTTGTACGTCGAGACACTGTTGGACGCTGCCGTTTCGTCGTCAATCACCCCGCTCGTAACGGCCGACCCCCTGAATCTGTTCAGCGGGGTGAACGCCGTCCCCGAGTTTGGCACGCTGCCTGGATTCTCCCGAATCTCGAATACGCTCTCGTCGCTTGCAGTTACATGTACGACAAGGTGAACGTGGCCTAACGCCAGAAGTGGCGCATGGAACGC
>SDBU01002488.1_pt1 | contig 24377 bp, 16 predicted proteins | sample 2277071 | NCBI WGS metagenome assembly SDBU01 (sample SAMN10397929, study PRJNA504765) | marine sediment metagenome | isolation source: marine sediment core GS08_GC12, 126 cmbsf | place: Arctic Ocean: Gakkel Ridge, Loki's castle | collected 2008
CCGGACATATAGAGTAAACAGCCTCTATGACAGGTATATCTCGGCAGCGGCCCGCAAACACGGAATATCATCTTCCCTGATTAAGGCAGTGATAAAGGCGGAGTCCAATTTCGATCCCCGCGCTGTTTCCAAATCAGGTGCATGTGGTTTGATGCAGATTATGCCGGAAACCGCAAAGGACTTGGGTATTGTAGATCTGTTTGATCCCAAGGAAAACATCTTCGGAGGGGCACGCTATCTAAAAAAGATGCTGACACAGTTCCAAGAGCTACCGCTGGCCCTGGCAGCATACAACGCAGGCCCCGGCAAGGTTAAGTCCCGCAATGGCGTGCCGCGGATTCCGGAAACTAGAAGCTTTGTACGCAGGGTCATGAAGTATCTTGAACACTACTAAATCGCCGAAACGACTATGAAGATATTTGAAGCCTTGTCTGCAAGGTCTTGGAATTCTCCCAACCAGTTAACTCTGTACAGGATTGCGAGCATTCCGGTACTCATTCTGCTCCTCTTGTTTTCAAACAAGGTGAGTTCATTTCTGGCCGCTGTAGTTTTTTCAGCGGCATCTATAACAGATCTGCTTGACGGCCACTTTGCCCGACGACACGGGCTTGAGTCAACCTTCGGCAAGTTCTTGGATCCTTTGGCCGATAAGCTCCTCATCTCAGCGGCCTTGATCATGCTGATTTCCCACGGGCGAGTACCAGCCTGGATAGCCTTTGTTATTATCGGACGCGAAATAGCGGTGACCGGGCTGCGCGCGATCTTGTCTGAAAAAGGTGTGGTGATGGGTGCTGAGCAGCTGGGAAAATACAAGACAGGTTTTCAGGTAGGGGCCATCATCCCTCTCCTGCTCCACTATACGTATTTTAGTATCGATTTTCATAGCGTAGGCGAGGTGGTTCTCTGGATTGCACTCATATTGACAATATGGTCAGGGGCCAAGTATTTTGTGAAGTTCTGGGACCTCCTCAACGAATAATGTGTTGAAAATATTGGATTTGTCGGGGGCAGGGCAAGAGGGGACAAAAAGAATTTCTTGTTGACAAATAGGTAAGAGATCGTTATTTATAGCATTCAATATAGGGCGGAGACCTTTGCATAACTCCTTGGAACGGCCTTCATGAGCTTTTTGGGGTGCCCATCTGGGCCAATTGCAAACTGTTTGAGGCCGTTAGGCCGAGTTTAGCGCCAGGCTTCACTACGTGCTGCGATTTAGTGAGCAAGCCCGTAGATGGGCCAAAAAGCTCATGTAACTGAGTGAGAAGGGGTTATGCAAAGGTCTCAGGGCGGGAATAACTCAGTGGTAGAGTGCAACCTTGCCAAGGTTGAAGTCGCGGGTTCAAATCCCGTTTCCCGCTCCATTTTTTACTATTTTAGCGCTATTTGAAATCCTTAAAAAAGATTCGGTTTTGTTCAAGGTCAAGGGCAATTCCACATAACAGTGGAATTGGACAGCCGTCAGGTTGCCCGCAAGGGCGATACCGCAGGACTGCGGGAGAGTCAACGCGAGAATTTCAAACGGAGGCATACAGTTTGGTATGTTGAGGATAGCGCTCCGCTTCACTACGTGCGAAATTCGAGTCTGACGCCGAGATTGAACAAAAAAGGGTGTTTTGTAAGGATTTCAGATGGCGGCATAGCCAAGTGGTAAGGCAGCGGTCTGCAAAACCGTTATACACCGGTTCGAATCCGGTTGCCGCCTCCAAATAATTTTAAGTCTCAGCAGGGGTTACCCAAAGGGGTAGCCCCTTTTTCGTTTGCCACAGACCCACACAGACAACCGCAGACGGAGATTCGTTTTGCCAGCATTAAGACTTCAGACAGGATTAACAGGATCTACATGATTTATTCCAGTTTTGGTTTCTCAGTTTAACGCAGAAACCGAAGAACCAAAATAAAAGAATCATGTAAATCATGTCTGAGTCTTACATCCGGTTGATCCTGTTAATCCTGTCAGACTTCTTTGTCTGTGTCTGTCTGCGTGGGCATGCGGCGAGCTCAGCCGAGCCGTCTGCGGCCAATTACGCTTTCAGCTTTGAGCTCGCACGCAGTGCGTCGCTATGCGCAACAATATTCTTGACGCCGGTTGACAGAAAGGTTAATGATATCGGTCTATTTTCAATCCTTTAGAATGGTCATTCTGCCGTTCTTTACCCATGCAAATATGGGAGGAACTTGCCATGAGAAGACTTTTTAAGTGTCAGAAACATACGTTCACTGGCCTCTTTGGCGGTCTATTGATTGTGACTTTCTTGGTTTCTCCGGTTCTGGCCCAGGAAATGACTGCTGCGGAAAAGCTGGAGGTGGCCGACGATTTATCCATCAAGGCGGTTAAAATGGCAGCTATGGCCAGAGAGACCTGTAATTGCGAGCTGTTTGAGGAGGCCCTGGAATCGGCAAATAGGGCAGCAGTCCTGCTATCGGGGGTTGCGGCCGAGGCAGAAAATACGGGTAATATTGATCTGGCCCAGAGCGCTTATAACGCGGCCACCAAGGTGGTTGGGGCAGCGGTTGGGCTAATTATTGAGACATGCGCATATTGTGGCCAGACGAGCCTGAATCTGGAAACCGTGGCTTGCAGTGGAGAGAAAAGGGCAAGAGCCGAAGAGATTTCCAGATTCAATGATGAGACTATACAGACGACCCTTGCTGCGGGGGCCATACCCGGGCTGCCTGAAGCATATGAAGAACCTGAGGGTCCCAGTGTCGAGCCTCCTGTGGAGGATGAGTTGCCTATTCGGGACCATGAACAACCCCCGGCCAGTCCCATATAAAATAGCGCAAAAGTCTTGCCGGGCGATGCCTTTTCACACATCAGGTGGTATATGGCGCTGTTCTCTTTCGGATGGATGGTATAGACCCGCGGAGCATATTGGCTTGATTGGATGTGTGAGGTTCATAGCAGAGATTGAAACTTTTGGGAGACTTCCCAAAACCACAACATATTGTGGATTTTGAAAAAAGGCAAAGTCATTTCTGACGCTGCCTGTCATACGCTAGTGATTAGTGAGCCGCCGTGCCGATAAAACATGGGCCACTGTCACCACCACCGCCTGTGGTAGTAGCCGTAGCAGCGTGTCCACCATCGTCGATCGTGAAACTCCATGTTTCGCTGTAGCTCACACTTTCATCCGAACCCTTTGCTTCCACCCTCCAGTATGCACGGCCACTTTCTTGTTCTATCGTTCTAATTGCCCCCCAGTCTTCTTCTGTCGGCGTAAGAGATGCCTCGGATAGCCAGCCTTCAAGGGGTAAGGCCAATGTCTCACTTGTTGGAAAGTCTGGGTCTTCCGAAAACTGGACCTTGAATTTGTCATAACCTATGCCTTCCCAGGTAAACGTCGGGGGTGGCTCGTTAGATAAGATAGCATTATTTCTGGGGCTAATAAGGGCAAGACATTTAAACTCCTCAAGAAATATCTCCCCATTAGCGACCCAGGCTATGTTATTTCCACTGATGCTGGGATGTCTGTCCTCAAGGTCATTATCGGTAATCTGCTCTTCGCTTCCGAGACGCCTGTTAAGGACAAAAATCTCCCGGTCATGACCATCATGCTTACTCAGGACCGCAAGGTGTCCATCACTCTGTGGGTCGTCCCAGATATATCCAGGAACCACAGAAGTAATCCCGGTACAAAAATCATAAAAGTATATAAAGTTGTTCCGCCGATTATTGGGATCAGGCTGGAGCCACACCACCCCTTCATCGCCAATGCGAGGGGTACTAATATCATCTATGGCATTATTGGTCAGTTGAGTAGTTTCACCGGTGGCAACATCATATAGAAAGATGTTTCCGGGTTCAACAGAGTCTGTGACCTGATGCGATAGCCAAGCTACCCGGCCATTTGCAATCTGGGGAGGAGAATCTACATTGTCGTCTGTGGTAATTTGAGTGGTCCCGCCGCTTAATATATCATACAGGAAAATCTCACCGCCAGAATAGCTATACCCTAACCAGACCACATAGTTCCCATCAGTCTGGGGCGATATGTCACCATAGTCGTTGTCGGTAATCTGAACAGGGTCTTCTCCGGTGGTTACGTCGTAAAGAAAAATTTCCCAGTCACCGGCAATGCGCCCCTGCCAGACCAAATAATTTCCTTTAATCTGGGGAGAGTTGTCCTCATAGGAATTTGTGGTCACCTGGGTTATGCTAGTTCCAGCTTGGGCTGACACATTTACGACCAGGATAATGATGAATGCTGTTATTGTGATGAGTAATTCTCTTTTCATGACTACAACCGCTCTTTTACAGCTTACCAGTCGATGCCATCGGGTCCACCGTAAGCCCCCATATCAATTGTTAATGTGCCCACTCCAGGCGGTATGCTTACATCACCACCATAGAAGATGTCTCCAGCGTCTACAGCCGGTGAACTCGGAATCGCTTGAAGGCGATAATTGTCGGCAGCCCTGCCTACGAACAGCGGGTCGTCCCATACCAGTACGTCTTCATCGCTTGTCAGGTAATAACCACCAAGCTGCCTCTTCTTACAAAGGAGCTTATTAGGGGCCACAGAGCAATCTCCATATCCCCAATTGTCAAACAGAAGGTTGTATGCCACTTCTTCTGAACCGTCTGTGTTATAAAAACCAGCCCTGATACCAGCCTTCTCATTGTAGGCGCAGATGTTGTTTCGTATGGGAAGCTCAAGACGCGTGCCTGCGGGGGCGGCATTAACGGCATCGCCGGCATTGATGTCATCATAGATAATACCGCCCCCCTTTTCATCTGTCGCATTACCATTGTCAACCACGGTATTGTTGATGATCTCATCAATCCAATCCCCAAACCTGATACCCCCTCGATGATTTTCATAGACCAGATTGTTATAAATAGTTCCATCCGCATGCCTCACGTCAATACCGCCGCCGTAGCCGCTCCCACCATTGCCGTAGACCTTGTTTTGTTTGATGGTAAGAACGGCGGAGCCAGCAGCTCCAGAAAATCCGCCGGGGTCTGCCTCATTGGTTCCAGTATGGATTCCTCCACGAATATTATCACGGATGACATTTTTGGTAATCTGTAGGGTACAGGAGTTCTGGATTCCAATGCCTCCCATAGTGTTATCATAAATATTATTTTGGGTAATGGTTCCGGTACCTGCGTCGTTTCTTATGCCTGCACTGCCATTACTATAGATATCATTTCCCACGACGGTCAGGGAGGTGGCGCTATCGTTCCGCACCCCGGCCAAACCGTTGCTGTAAATATCGTTGTTATTTTGTATGGTTACCGTCTGGGCAGCAGAAGTGACATAAGAAATCCTAACGCCATCAGCTGCATTATTACGAATGGTATTGGTCGACAGGGTTACCGTGCCTACACCATCCCACATGGATACGCCGGCCGAAGTATTGCTATAGATCTCGTTCCCTGTAATGTCCGTATTGTCAACGTTTCCATCCAACTCAATCCCCGGGCCTGAGGTGTTGCCGTGGATAGAACAATTTTGGATCGTTATGCTGTCGATCGTGTACACTGCTTCCGGGTCACACACGTAAACTAATCCAGTTAAACTGATGGCTGTGATATCAAATCCGTCCAGTATGCCCGCAGTAAAGTTCTCACTTAACGGATCAAATTTCACCCATCCGGTGATGAACGTGAAGCCGCGTCCATTCATGCTCCGGACCGTTAAATTATTCTTATTAATGGTGACGTTCTCATTATATGTCCCGTCTTCTACCCACACAGCATCGCCGGTGCTCGCAGCGTCTATTGCGTCCTGGATGCTCCAAGCGGCTGTGGCCCATGAGGCATATGGGTAGGTGTTGCTACCCACGCTCTCGACATAATGATCCGGTGTGTCGGTATAAACAACATCAATCCAGACTTGGGTTACTCGTGCTATCCTGCCACCTATTTCGATATGACACACACCAGCTTCAAGGGCGTCAATTTCAGCTACAGTCCAGTTACTGCCTGTCTGTGGGTTAGAAGTATAGAGCGTACTATAATCTACATAAGAGTTGCTCAACTTAGTTGCGGGTCCTATGTAATCACTTGCATTGGTTCGAATCAAACTAGCGAGGTCTATCGATTTCGCTTCCTTTGTAGCTCTGAAGTAAACTGTTACTGAGTTAATGATGGTTCCAACTGGAAGTCCACTATCCGTTAAGGCATACGAATCCATAGCGTATTGTGTGGCATCTCCCGCTATGTAGGTTGAATCATCATCAGGTGTTTCCTCGTCAACTTTGGCCCAGTGAAAGCCACCAATGGGGAATTGGCTATCATATTGGGTATATGTTCCTGCACCATCTGGTCTTAGAGTAAAGGAACCAGCCTGAGCCAACGTACTGAACATCAGGACGATGCTTGACATGATCGATAGGGTAAACAGCCCTGGTTTCATTCCAAAGCTCCTCATCAAAAAATCCATTCCCCTCTCTAAAAAATGGGCTCTAACAGTCGGACAGCCCCGCTATGCCGGTTCACTGGGACCGGAAGCTTTGCCCGCCCGCCGGGAGCAGGGCGGGCGTCCCACCCTTTCGGCAGGTGTGCTCTTTTCCTGTCGTTGTATGCAGTTCTTATGCCAAAACCATATGAGAAAACTATGCATTGTCAAACACTACCTGTAAACCTGATAAGAGGCCGAAAACATTAAGATAACCGACACAGATACAAACAAGGAACAAACATTTCTCCCAGCTCCCTTGATCCCCTTCTAAAGGACTGGGGTCGGAAGGAGCGAGCCGGTCAATCTTTTTGACATGTAGATGACACCTACGTCAAAAAAATGACGGTATGATTCTTTTGGTATTTTCAAGAACCAGTATGACCGCTGGGGTACAACATAGTGAGAGGCGTGAACACCTGGCGGGTGGAAAAAGGGGGACGAAAAATGGGGGACGTTGGTGCAGAAAGTGCGTAGCTTTCAAGTGTAATCTTCTCTCTTTGGCCTTTGTTCACAGGAAACAGCGCGATTCACAAATGATGTCGTTATCCCCAGGTAATGCGCAACCTCTGCACCAACGTCCCGTGATCCGTCCGCTGATCGTTAAGTACGCTTCAATCCTAGCTATTTCAAGATCATTCTTGCAATCTTCAGTTCACGCTCGCCTGGTTCAGAGAAAGTTTCTCCTTTTCCAGGCCTCAATCAGGACTAAGTCATCACGAAAAATCCCGTATCCTTGTCAACGTGACCAAAATCCGTGAATTCACAGCCCAGGTAGTTCTCTTCGGCTAGCCTTCGCACAACGGCGGTTCTTTCGATCTTACTTCCCTCTGGATCGTCCAATGTGAACATTATTTCGACCCTATCGTCAACCCTGAGCTCGTGTCCGGCTGGAACAACAAATCCAATCCCGGTTCGGGAGATGTTTTGTACCAGCACCCGGACGAAGCCTGCAGATGTAGGGGCTGTGCGGGCGGCACCTCTAACATAAACTTCTCTAATTGGGCGGTAGTAACCATCAACATAAAGCTCTCTGCGGGGGTTCTCCCTGAATTCAAAAAAAACGGAAAAACTATCCCCGCATTTACACCTTAACTTGGACGTGTGTCCCCGAGTTTTCACTTTCCCGGCATTCACCGTGTAGCGAACTTCGCAATGCGGGCAAGTGACGATGGCTGAATTGTCTTGTCTCACATTAACTGCTTGGCAGCTACCATTTTTTTCCGTCTGATTTGTTTTCATTCAAGGCAACCCTATCACAATAGTCTATTGAAAATCAATGAGAAATGAATGGGGGACGTTGAGCATCCAACCTTGCCAGTCGTGGCATGACAAATACCTCGCCCATCACGACATTGTCTGTCAAGCACTTTCCGCACCAACGTCCCCTAATTTCCTTGGGTGGATATACTGCTGTTACGGGAGCTGTCCACCGGGGGGTGACACCTGGAACAAGATGAGCGGTTCAAGAAAATGGTTCAGAGAACAATAAATGATATATGAAGATGTGACCCCAAACTTCATATATGAAGATGTGACCCCAAAGTCATCATGCTTCCTGTATGCGTCCGAATTACCGAAGCCTAACACCACAGTGAGTACAGTGCTTACTCACGTAGCCTTTATAAGTTAGAGGTGTTTTGCGAATATATGATAAAACAAACAGAGACTTCTTGCAATTAGGACACTTTATGTTCGTGAAACAATTTATTTGGTAAAGGTAAAAAGCGGCACACGCGAAAAACAAAATAAATATTAGCTTATCAGGCAAACCAAAATAGTCTAAGACTGCCGACGTCGCAATTAGAAATATCACACATCCGATAAATGACAAAAGAAGATTCCTTAACCGTCTGTTTATCTCAGGACGTATTTTGTTTTTGTATTCGTCTGTGTAATCTGGTGGAACTATCATTGCAGTCTTTCCGTATCGTATGCTTAGTGGAGGTTTCGAATAATCTTTAATCCCGAACAATGAGTGTTATTACTCCATCCGCCTGTTATGGGAAGCTTCATCTATTTACAGGCGGCGTCCTCTGGATGTAACAGGTCATATAGCCATTCTCCAAATGAAAAATCACCTTCAAGAGGTAGTGTTGCACTAACAGGTAACGCTACTCCCAGTCCTATGTTGATTGAGAAAGAAGAGAGGTCATCAGCAACGCTTATCCCCAAGTAGTCCCCCAGTCCCACATTCCATATTACCGGCACCGATATTGCTTCTCCACTTGCAGCGGTGGCACTGTTATCATCACTTGTCCATGTTATAGACCAGCCGCCTCCACCTAACTGCCCTATGACAACATTCACATTGGCCGATTCTGGATTTGAGGAGTCCCAACCATAGTCCCCAATCAGAACTCCACCAGAAGAACCAATTGTCCATTTTAATCCAAGCAGATCCACCCAATTCACCGGATCATTCAGACAGTACTCGTAGAGATCAGCGTCACCACTAGCGAAAAGGATGGGATCTTTTGCAGTCCAGCGGCCTACGTCTGGATCATAATCCCTGAAGCCGAATCGTACAAGGTCCGTATCTCTATCGTGCAGTCCTCCGGCAAAGGCGAACGGAATTTCAAATAGCGGATTCGTATCAGTGACGATATTACCAAATGAGTCATAGTCAATTCTCTTTACCACATTACCAGATGCATCTGCAACTACTCTATGGGACCCAACCTGGTCATAGGTTAAATAGTAGGTGGAGCCGGCTCTAGTCATGGCAACGGGCATCCTGGCGTCCGCATACTCAAATCGCATGAGCAGACTGTCGCTTCCGTCATAAACGGCGAGCAGTCTCGTCAAGCCCTGCCAGAGGTATTTCTCGGTGATTATACCATTCACCTTCTTGGCGATTCTTCTTCCCAATGGATCATGTGCGTATTCAATCACCGTGCCGTCCGGCAAGGTCGCGCTCAGCAGTTCCCCTCGGGAAGAGTAATTATATTGTGTTGTACCAGATCCATCTGTTTTGGTTGTCAAGAATCCATCCAAATCATACTGGTACGTATCTGTTCCCGCTGTTAGTAGATGATCCTCATCCGAATAGTCAAATGTCCTTCCAGTAATCCCTCGCAGTGCATTCATTTCATAAGTCCGAGTCCCATTCGCACCATATTCATACTCTTCCATCAGAGTGCTGTCTTTTGTCACGGTCAGAAGCCGCCCCATGGAATCATACGCGTACACATAATTGGAAGTGGCCCCATCAATGGTTTCTGCCTTGTTGGTAATCCTACCATTATCGTCTCGGGTAAGATTCCATAAGGTGAGGCTCTGTCCGCTGACGGTAAAGTCCTGCCCCTCCACCTCACCATAGCCGTTGAAACTACGACTAAGGTTCAGGGCACCACCGGTCACGGCTTCGGGCAGGCCATTTCCGGCATCGCGGGTAATAGTGAAGCCACCAGCACCAATCAAAAGACCATCATTGTCGTATGTGTATATGTGCGTGTTGCCAGCATAAGTAGAACTTTGAAGGTTGAAGTCGTTGTTGTAGCCATAAGAGAGGGATTGATTCAGAGTGCCGCTCAGGGCCTCTGATGTAACAAGCTTTCCATCATACCCATATGTAATCGTCTCTGTCCCATTGGTAATGGATCCCACCTTTGTGCTGCAAAGATAGGTTAGATCGACATTTCCTTCTGGTGTCTGGATCTGGGAAAGTCTGATGTTGTCATAGATGTTGTTGATCTGCTTTCCTGACGGAAAGTTGGTTTGGACAAGTCGCCTGTCCTTGTCATACACATAACTGTAACTGCCGCTCAATGGGGTCTGATAGGAGCTGTTGAGATTGACTCCATTGTACCCAAAGCCATGGTCAATGGTGGATGGATTGTTTAAGACGGTCATGTTGCCGTTTTGGTCGTACGCAAAGCCCACAGTGGTGCCGTCAGGACGGTCGATCGCGGTCATGCGTCCCACCGCATCGTAGTCATAGGTTGTGGTGTGGTTTTCAGGATCGGTGATGGATTCAAGGAATCCCTGCGCATCATAGGCAAAGGAGGTTTGTCTGGTATAGGTGTTAACAGAGCTCAGCCTTCCGCTATCATCATACCCATAGGTTGTCTCATGAAGACCCGGCATAGTAAGACTTGTGGTCAGAAGAGTATTAGGATCATAGAGCGTGGTCACTGTTCTCCCTTCATGGGTAGTGATGGTCTTTTGAGATTGGAGAACATTGTTCTCAAGGGTGACGGACTTGCCGTTGACCATTACGGTTTCGGTGATTAGATCCGGGGTGTCGTCCGAGTCCGCATCCTCGTAAGTCTTGTCCCTAAGTGTAACCTTTTCCTTGCCGGAGGGAGTGCTCTCTGACAGCTCCTTTACATACTTGAACTTGTATTCCGGATCGAGGCCATATTTGAAGTCAAGCTCCATGCCGCAGGCAAGGGACTTGTTTACTGTCAGCCCATTGGCCGATCGCTCAAACAGGGTCTGCGACCCTGTAGGAGCGGTGATGGTAGATGTGTATTCACCAGTGGAATAGGTGTGGTCTAGATAAGAAGTGAGATTCCCTTCTCCCGTGAGCACCTCTGTCAGAATATCACCATTTGCAGATGCAGTTCTGCTGAATTGCCAGTGTCCCAACTCTTCGTCTGTGGCGTCTGTTAAGTTGCCGTTGGCGTCGAATACGTGGTCAAATCGGTTGCCCTCTGGCTCTATTTTGGCCGTCATCAGACCGTCGAGGGTGTATTCAAAGTCGTAATAGCTGCCACCCGGACAGGTGATGCGGCTGAGGTAGTTATTGGCGTCGATTGTCAACTGGGTTGTCAGCCCATCCGGCGAAGTGATCGCGGTAGGTACACCGCTGGCGTCTCTTTGGATTGCGGTTTGGTTTCCAAACTGATCGGTAATGGAAATGAAGTTGTTATCCTGGTCATAGCCGAATTCACGCAGGACAACGCCCGTATCAAGATCGATGGTCTTTTCGTGTCGGCCAGCGCTGGACATAATATAGCCAATACCATTATCATCGGGAAAAACGCTGCTATTATAATAGGTCATTTTTCGAATAACACTACGATCCCCAATGAATAAGTTCCCCAGAGGATCAAAGTTAATACTATAAGGAAGATCCATATCGGCTTCAGCTGCAAGACCTCCATCGCCGCTGATTCTCTTTCTTCCAGTGCCCGCTATTGTACTTATGACGCCAGAGCGATCAACCTTTTTTATCATGCCGCCGGGCCCAGCCATATTGAAATTGAAAACGGATATATATAGATTTCCCGATGAATCGAGTGTGATATCGCTTAGCTCACCAATAGGCGCTTGGGTGGCCGGCCCTCCATCGCCGAGGAAATCATGATGATAGCCTCCATTTCCGGCCACAATGGTTCTGGTTCCATCCTGGTCGATTTTGCGAACTACACTATTTACCCAATCAAAAAAATATATACTGCCGTAGGCGTCTACAACCAGATCAGTACTAAAATAGTACCAGGATGAGCTGTAGCCGCTAAAGATTTCGGCTATCGTGTTAATTATTCCCGAACTATCAATCTTTCTAATGCGATAAGTAAACAGACGACCATTAATTATGGTGGCGATAATATAAATATTGCCGGCGGAATCTAATGCAATTCCATCAGGGTCTTCTAAAGTAGCATCCACGGCCGGCCCCCCGTCGCCGCTATAGCCGCAGGTTCCGTTTCCGGCGACAGTGGTGATGATGCCTTCTGTGTCGATCTTTCTCACCACACAATTATCACCGTCTATAAAATACAGATTACCGTCCGCATCTGATTCAATATCGTTTGGCCCGTTCAACTTAGCTCTGATGGCAGGCCCTCCGTCTCCCCTATACCCTGCTTTTCTATTCCCGCCGGCGATCGTCGTGATTATGCCCGCTGAGTCGATTTTACGGATACTATTGTTACGGCTATCTGTAAGGTAAATACAACCGGACGCATCAATTGTGAATTCAAAATACATCTGCAATGCGGCTTCAAGGGCCGATCCTCCGTCGCCGCTCTTGTCGGACTCGTCGGTTCCGGCTACCCGTTCGATAATGTCCATCTTGTTATTATTTTTCAGCGTTGTTCCGTCGCCTTTATAGATTATCGCTTCTTTGGGTTCGGAGAAATGGTGCGGCGAAAGGGTCCAGCCTTCGGCAATGGCGCTATAGGGACTATTGACTTCAATTACACTCTTCTTCCAAAATACGATCTCTTGCCTGGCCCTAATTGTGGTTACCGTTCCACTGGTTGTCTGCCCAAAGGCTTGCTGAAAATCACTCGGAGTCATATAATAAGCCGGATATACAAAACCCAACTTTATGAAGGCGAGTGCTTTACCAAAGACCTGTTTACCCAAAAAGTCCAAACCATCCCAAATAAATTCTGTCTTCTGGTTGGGCAGGGGACTCAAAACCTCGGTAAATTTTCTACCGGCCACATTTATTTCTACAATAATGTTCTGGAGGCTGGCTGGAACAGTGGCTCCACTGGCCGGAACGGATATGACAGTCTTATAGCCTTCTACACGATTGCTGGCATAATGAAGGGTCATGTCTGTGCCGGGGATGGGGATGTCCTCGTGATAGATGCGGCTTCTATCTTCTGCAAAGGAGCCTATGCCGGTTTTGCACACTTGATAAGGTTCCTGCTGGCCAGCGTCTGGTTCTCCTCCCGGATTTGGAGGAATACTACCCGATGGCGGGCCGTAGGGCCAATTGCAGTCCCAGGGCGAAAAGTGGGATACTGCGACTCGCCAAAAGGTAGCTCCAGGTTGATATTTTACTGGGTCATCAAGTCCCCTAATTTCATCAATGAAAGAACTATCTCCATTGAGATCGTCGGGTTGACCATTCCCGGTAGCATCCAGGGCGTCAACCACGCCATCTGTGTCTGTGTCCAGTAGCTCTACCACCACGCCGTTGTCACGGGGCACCCAGACACCCCTGTCCCGGTCGTAGGATCCCACAGGAACAACTGTGCCTACCCCAAATCCCAGGAAATTATCCACCCAGGTGATGACCGGCTTCTCAAACCGGACCCTTTGAACCCCATCCACGCCAAGTTCCGCACAGTAGGTGTAACCAGAGTTCGCAGGCAAAATGGCCGGCATGGACTCAGGGGTTGTGAACTCAGTAGCCCGGGTGGTGATGGTAGTTAGTTCCCCGATAACATTGCCCCCTGCATCCACTTCGTAGGCTATATTATCACCGGTGAAAACCGTAGTGCAGGAGCGGCTACCCAGTTCATCGGTCACCTCTGTACTCTCGTGAATCACGACCGTATCCGGGTTGCCGTCGAACGTAAGCGTAGTGAAGGCCGGATCTTGGGCGATCATCTGGATGGTTTCAGCGATAGCGATCTTGTTCCAGGATACACAGACTTTCCTGTGGGCGGTAATCAAACCTCCTTTCTGATAGACCAGGGTAATTGTATCTCCGCCGTTCACTGGAATGGAGAATCGGCCTTCAGTGTCGCTTGACGAGGTTCCGTATTCAACATGGCCGTGGATCGTGATCGAGACATCTGTTAGGGGAGAACTATTCGGGTCTTGAACCAGGCCGGTGATAATCGAAAAGCGTTTAGTATCATAGTCAGCCGTAGCGTCCGGCGGGATGAGATCCCAGTATTGGGCTACGAAAGGATCATCTGGTTGAGGCTCACCCCCCGTTACCGTAACCACGGCCTGATCTGTCGCTGTACCCCCAGGGCCTGTAGCTGTGATAGTGTAGGTCGTGGTCTCGGTTGGTGATAGCGTGGTCGAACCGTTGACATTAATAGGGCCAATACCTGGTTCGATGGCACATGAATCGGCATTCGTCGAAGTCCACGAAAGGGTGGACGACTCGCCAACCTGAATTGTTTCAGGATCGGCACTGATAGTGACAGTGGGCAGCTGGACTCCTTGTGTGACCTCAATGGTCAGGTAGCTTCCCTGTTTGCCCTTTTTCAGTTCTACTGTGAGCAGGTTATCACTCAATAGACTAATGGGAGCTTGAAGGATATAAACACCCGCGCTGAAAGCCTTGGGACCTAATACTTCCTCTCCATTAACGAGGATACGGGCACTGCTGACTCTGTGCTGACCATCCACAGTCCCATTTTCGATGTAGAGCATGGCTTCTTCGCCAGGAGTCGCCGAAAAAGTATCGGCATAGACATTCGCTGGACCCTTAGTGCGCACATACGGCTTCGGCCCAAACAGAGTCTCCCCCATTGCAGAAGGCGTGGAAACGAATAAACTCAGGAACAAACACAGTGGAATCAAGACAGGCTTTCTCATGACATGTCCTCCAAAGTAAGTCTTGGAACGGGAGTAGGTTTTGGAACGTACACTGCGGCAAGCAATAAACAGTTCGTGTCTCACATGACTACATCTCAAACGTATCGCTCACGGAAGTTCTGTGCGAAAATAATCTGAAGATGAAGGGTTGGCGTTTGCCACTATGGCGACACCCTGCCGATGACAAGCTCTGGTGCGTTGTGGATGTCGCAATGCCTTCTGAAAAACACCGCTCGTTTCTAATGGAGAAAACATGAGCGAAAATCAGTAGTCTTTTATGCCCATAAGCTGTGACCGGAGGTTTGCCCCGTTGTTCTTTATGCCAATCTTCAGTCTAATCTTTTGCCTATGGGACTCAATCGTTCTCTCGGAGACATTGAGTAATTCTGCCATCTCTCTTGAGACTTTTCCCCGTTTTACAAAACGAGCTATTTGGATTTCTGTGGGAGTCAGAGTTGAATATTTTAACGACAACTCATAGGCGAATGGCGAGACGATATCATTTAGATTTGATTCGAGTATGCTTAAATAGCCTAGTTGTTTGGTGCCCGAGAGATGTTTCTTCAATTTTTCCAGATAAGGCACAACCAGTTTCTTAACGTTTAACAACATCTGTCCTGCAAGCTCTGCCTTATCCTGGTCTCTCTGTTTCAGCAAAACTCTTAAGGCGCTATTTACTTCTTCAACCTCATTGGTCCGAGCCTCCAAGGCGGCTTCTCTCTTTTTCAGTTTCTCCTCCAACCGCTTGCGTTCGGTAACGTCCATAAACGAGCCCATCATGCAAAAGGATCTGCCGTTTTCTCCTGCAACCATGCTCGCCGAAAGCTGGACATCTTTGAGAGAACCATCTTTTCTTTTGGCTACCAGTTTACCCCTCCAGTTTCCCTTGGTACGCAGTACATTCACTATTTCATTAAATTTCTCTTCGGTCTTCCAGAAGCTTGCAATAGCTTTTCCGAAGACCTCCTTTTCATCACCATACCCCCACAGCTTGAGAAAGGAATCATTTACGTATGTGAGATTTCCTTCGAGGTCACTAAAGGCTATGCCGTTGATGTAAGATTCCACGGGACTGGCATTGACCATCAATGACCCTGACATGTCCTTGCTATCGGTAACGTCAATCCAGCAACCAAAATTCGCTGTCGAGTTGGCTTGCTTGTCATGCATCAGTTTTAGTTGATCACGTATCCAGCGATACGTGCCATCCTCATGCCGGAAGAGGTATTCATAACTGTGACATTCATGTTCGAATAGCTGTGGCAACTTGTTGAAGACGCAAGGCCTATCCTCCGGTTACAGAATTGAATTCAGTCTTCACGGCTTATACCCGCTCACTACTGTACAAAACCAAAGGCGGTTCATAAGAACATCTTGAACCGCTCCCCGGAAGCTCCGCCCGGAAGACCGAGGATCTTCTGTCCTCGTTTTTTCCGATAGGAAGCAACTTTGCCCAAAAGTACTTTGAGTAAGAATGGGCAAAGAGAGTGGGCAGCTCTGATGTAGGGTGTACTGTAGGAAGCGGAGCTTTGCACCCGGGAAGCGATATCCGAAGATATGAGCATTTGAAGAAAACCGTTTAGAAAATAACAAATGACTCACGAAAATGAGATCTAAGTCAACCTGAATAAGCTTCAAAGAAATTGGCACTGACTTTGATGTTCGACAATAGAGGGTCTTGTAAGCAAGTCGCCCCATCGTCCTCAAACTTAAAGCAGGGTACCGAACTATGAAAACTGTTGGAAAGGTTGAAAACAAAGCAAATGACTTAAGAGTATAGACCTGACTGCAGCTCCGCGCCGTCGAGCCGCTCATCGCAATCAGAGCCAAAGGAACCTCCGTAACCTTATCTTCAGTCATGTACTTGGACGAAAGCAAAAGGCATACCGGAATGGAGATTGTGGATAACTTACCTGAATAACTATTATTTGTCGCTGGTTGGGAGAGGGCACGGATAGAGGACGTCCATCAACATAGGTTGTTGGAATTCCGGGCGTGGCTTCATCAAACCTAGCAATAATGACGGTTCGTGACGATTACAAAAAGAGTTGTAGTTACAACCAAAGTTGTAGGGGCTTGGACCGGAAAGAGGTGGCGGAAGGGGAAATCTGGAGCGCCGCTATGCTTTCATGCGGACTTTCACGTCTTGGTTTCTGAGTCCTTTTGCTTGAGGCGTTTGCTCAAAGCCTGCTGGGAAATGCCGAGCATGGCAGCAGCAACAGACTGGTTCCCTTTAGCACGTTCCATGGCTTCGGCGACGAGCCACCTGGTGGCTTGTTTTATGGTGGGAAGACTTCTTGGGAATATGACGGAATCGGTTTCTTTCGGCACCGATTCTGTTAGTGCCACCCGGCCCCCTTGTTCCTCGGCGATGTGTGATTTGAAAACGTGCAGAGCAAGGGGCCCGGAATTGTGTCTGCTGACAACGTCAAATACCATGCCCTGTAATTCTCTAACATTTCCGGGAAATGAATAAGTCCCCAGTAGCGTGCATAATCCACTCGGCAAAGTTGGTTTCTTCTTGTTAAGAGCTCTTGCTGCACTTTCTAAGAAATGATCCACCAGGAGTGGAATGTCGTCCATGCGTTCGCGCAGAGGGAGAATGTGAACGTGATGGGTTTGAAGCCTGAAATAGAGGTCCTTGCGAAATTTACCCGTCTTTTTGACCGTAAGAAGATCCTCGTTGGTCACTGCTACGATACGAACATTGGTTTGCTTGGGTTCATCCTGACCTAACGGGAGGAACTCGCCATCTTGGAGAAAGCGCAGCAATTTCAGTTGCGAGGCATGGCTCAGTTCGCCTATTTCGTCCAGCATGAGTGTCCCCCCGGTTGCCTGCTCGACGAGTCCGTGGCGGACTTCGTCGGCACCGGTGAAAGCACCCCTTACGTGGCCAAAAAGGGTGTCTGAAAACACGTGATCGTCAAGCCCGGCAATATTTACAGCTACAAACTCCCCTTTAGCGCCGGAGGAGGTGTGAAGGGCCTTGGCCATTAACTCTTTGCCCGTGCCGGTTTCGCCCGTAATGAGCACTGGTTGAGATGTCTGAGCAATGGACTCAATGTAGTGAAGGATGGACAGCATTCTTTTGTTGTTGGTGACGATTTCTGCAAAAACCTGTGGCTTGTGAAGGGTGTCTGACAGGATGTGTTGCTTAAGTGCCAGATTCTCCTGTCTCAATTCTCGAAAAGCCAGGCCACGGCGGACGGCTGTCAGCAATCTTTCTTCTTCGATTGGCTTGACTACGTAGTCAAATGCTCCTGATTTCATACATCGAACAGCAGTTTCCACATCCACTGACCCGGTGACAACAATGACCGGCATGTCTGGAAGCTCACTGCTGATCATTCCAAGTAGTTCTTCGCCGTCTATGTTTGGCATCGTCAAATCAAGGAGCACAGTGCCTACCTGGTGCCGGGAAAGGAGTTTCATGACATCCCTGCTGTCCCGGCAAGTTATGGTGTTGTTTATTCCGGCCATCCGCAAAGTGGTGTCAATAGCCAGCAGGATTTGCTCTTCGTCATCCACGATCATGACCGGATATTGAGGATTAAGTGATTCGTTCATTTTCTGGCCTCGATTCATATTTTGGTTCTGAACCTACAGGGAGAGAAACCTTAACAGATGTACCCTGGCCCAAGACAGAGTCAAACACCATGGTTCCGCCATGGTCCGTGATGATTTTCTCCGAAATGGCTAAGCCCAGTCCGGTGCCGCCGCTCTCGCGTTTGGTTGTAAAGAAAGGGTCTTTGATTCTTTGAAGTATTTCAGGAGACATGCCCTCGCCCTCATTCCGGATCTCCACAACGACGCAATCCAATTCACTGTCGTAAGCGGTGGAAATTGCAATTGCCTGCTGATTGTCTGAGAGAGCCTGGCAAGCGTTAACTAACAGGTTGATAATTACTTGTTCTATCCGCTGAATATTGCCCTTAACTAGAGGGACGTCCGGTTCATAAAGTGCTGAAAAGCGGTTGGTGGACTTCCTCATTAAGTTGGAAACAAGCCCAACCGCCGTTTTTACCGCCTTGTTGACATTGACCATATCCCTTAATTCTGGGCGGCTTTGCCGCGTAAATTCCTTGAGGTCACTGACAATCGCCTTGACTCGCTTCGCCCCATCAGTGATTCCCGACAATAGAAGAGGGATTCGCTCGCTAAGTTGAGTATAGCTCATATTGGCTATCTGAAAATCTCCATTGGCCCGGCGGTGTTCGTCCAGGATTGGTCTGACACCCTGCCAGGCTTTCTGAAGGATTGGCCCATTCAACATAACAAACGAGATTGGATTGTTGATCTCATGGGCTACACCAGAAACGAGGGTCCCCAGCGAGGCCATTTTGGAGGCCTGAAAAAGTTGTTCTTGACGCAACCCGGCCTGTTCCTCCGCTCGCTTCCGATCATTAATTTCTTGTTGAAGTTGTTCATTGGCCGCTGTGAGTTCGGCGGTACGCTGTTCCACAAGATCCTCAAGCTGGTCACGATACTTCATCAATTCCTGTTCCGCACGTCTACGTGCCTCTATTTCCTTCTTAAGTCTCTCGTTGGCCTTCAACAATTTTGTTGTGCGCTCTTGAACCAATTGTCTAGCATTATAAGTTGCTACATGACTTGCCCACAAAGCTTTTTCATGATTAATTGCGAAATCAGGTCGCAAGGCATGAAAAGCGACATTTCTTATCCTTTTGACTAAAGGTAATGGTTTGTAATCAATCTCAAAAACACATTCGTTATCGCCATCAGCCGTACAGGATGTTTCTTGAATCGTTATTTGTTTCAACTCAAGTGAATTTAAATAGTAGTGCATACACCCACGATACCAAGCACAGACCGACTTCGAAATTAATGCTCCATCTTTAGTTCGCGTTATATGATCATGGTATTTCGCTCTTAATGAAGCATGCTTTTTCCCAAGAAATGGGGTTAGCTTTTTCCCAAGAAATGGGGTTATTTGTTTTACCTTATTCAACTCATTATTCTTTTTGACTGCAAATTTTAAAAACGTTTCGGGATTCATCATTTTGATCGCTGCCGACTTCCATGGTTGAAAATGTGCTCCCAACCTTTTTCCCGCTTCAAAAAGAGGGTCGCCTCCTAAAACGGTATTGCGTAGTACCTTTTCCGACTTGTCGAACACTGAATTAGATAAAGTGTTTGATATCCAATAGTCATCGTGGAACAAGTGCCAGAGACTGAATGGCTCGACTTGGTATGGATTATTCTTTGCAGTTACAAAAGAATGGTCAATATCGATCTTTTTGAGTATCGAAGAAAACACTTTGTCAATACCGCCAAGCACCTCGGCGGAAGTGGTCAAGAGACTTGCAAAATTAGCAGTGTTTACCTCTCTGGGGAATACTTTGGCCTTGTCAATTCTGTCAATGGCAACGGCGTTTGGGTGAATATCGCAAAACTCTGATAGTAATTCATTAGTTATAATTATTTCTGGCTTCATCTCATTATGTTTAACCCCTCTTGATTAGGGTTGGCGGATGATTCTCGAACTCCGCCCCTAATAGCACAACTGGTTAAAAAAACAATACTTTTTTATCGCGGATAAAATACGGATCAAAAATCAGTGGTTCTCGATGAAACAAAGGTAGGACGTGGGTTTGGGGTTGCTGTGCCCTGTGCAAATTTCCACTCTGATATGTTACCCGCTCCAAATTTGTTGGAGATGCATGAGAAATTCCTGATTCCCTGTGGGGCCAAGGATAGGGGAGGGGATGACACCGAGGCCGGGGAGGTTGAGGCGTTGAAATGCCGTAGGTTACTTCTTCAATTTCTTAGCGATGTAGATACGAAGAGGGCATTCACAATAATACACATGACCAAAATGCACCGAGAATGAGCACGCGAAAGCGTTTTCTTCGAGGCACTCTAAATATAATTCCAGTCCAATATCTCTTGCTTTACAGAGATTCTCAAGCCCCTCTGTACAGCATTTGAAATCTTTGGGGCATTTTAGGTCGCCCATGGCTTCTCTTAGTTGTTTCTCGAGGTCTTGTTGCACTTGCTTCCCCTGCTCTTTGACAATTGAATATGGATTTAGTCGCTAAGCTTCCACCTCACCCGTGGTGTGGTTTTTGATAAAATATTCGAGCTGAGATATTTGGTCAGGCGTTAACTCGCCAAATTGCACGCCACATCGCTTCCAGTATAGAGGAGACGGGGGGTTTCGTAGATTGTCTCCCCCCAAATGCTTTGACACGGTACGTCGTACAGGCTGAAAGTACTACCTGTCAGGAATATGTCCAGTGCAATTGTTTCGACCGGCAGTGCCCGCCAACTAACATAATCAAACCTGAGTCCGTCCATGCTGATATCTATTAATGGACCCATTCCAGCATCAGGGGGCTTGAGTATAACAAACGCACCGTCCCGGGCCTGGAACCGCTTTTGCTGCCTTCGCTCAACCAGCTTTTTCTTCGTGGTCATGACGCAACCTCATCCCATAATCTTGTGGTCAATAATGCATAAAATTCGTATAAAAGCAAGACTCTTCTTTTGCGGCTAAAATACAGAGGAAAATGCAGTAGTCTTGTACTGACAAAGGACTGGACGTGAGATAAACCTGTGTTTTCGTTATACAAATGTTCATTCTAATATCTTATCTGTTTCATGTCTTATTGAAGCTGCATGAGGAATTCCTGGTTCCCTTTGGGACCAAGGATAGGGGAGGGTGTGACGCCGAGGACGCGAAGGTTGAGGCCCTGAAATGCCTCGGTGAGGTCTTTGATCACGGCCTTGTGGAGGGCTGGATCGCGAACAACTCCGCCTTTTCCCACCATGCCCTTTTCCACCTCAAACTGAGGCTTGACCAGGCAGATCATGTGACCCGGCTGTTTCATGAATTTCAAAACAACCGGGACAACAATCTTTAAAGAGATAAAGGAGACGTCAATACAGACAAGATCCACAGGGGAGGGGAGGGCACTTTCATGAAGGTGCCGGATGTTGGTCCTTTCTATGACTTTGACCCGCGGGTCGGATCGTAGTGTCCAGTCAAACTGGCCATAGCCTACATCCACTGCTGTCACGTGCTTTGCGCCGTGCTTGAGGAGACAATCGGTGAATCCGCCGGTAGAGGCGCCAACATCAAGACAAGTGAGGCCGGTCACATCAATGTTAAAGTCACGAAGCGCTGCCTCCAGTTTGACTCCTCCGCGGCTTACGTACGGGATATCCTTGCCAGTGATCTCAATGGCGCAATCGACGGGTATTGAACTCCCCGCCTTGGTTACTCTTTCTCCATCGACCAAAACCTCACCAGCAAGGATGAGTGCCTGGGCACGCTCACGGCTCTTGGCAAGGCCCCTCTCGACCAATAGGACATCGAGGTGCTTTTTTGTGGCTTTCATAGTACCCGAGGCCTTCGCCCCAATTGGAGTATTGGCCCGCCCTGGCGCGTCGTCCACGAAGCAAGCTGTTGCTCCTGAAAACCAGGTCTGGGCCAGGGAGTGATGGAGTACTGGAGTGATGGCTCAGAGGAATAGAAATCGCTACTCCAAATCTCGATAACACGATATGTGGATTGCATAAATCATTCTCGGACTGAAGATCCTTGATACCCTGCTGCCTTTTCAAATTTCTTCAGCTGGCTTTCGTAATAAGCCCTATCCTGTGGCTGCATGGCCAAGGCCTCCTTGATCGTCACAACCGCTTTTTCATGCAGGCCATTGACATAATAGCTCTCTGCCAAGGTGTCCAGGGTATAAGGGAGAGGTTTGAGCGCTGCAGCGTGTATTGCATACACAAGGGCCTTTGCAGGCTCTTGAAACTCGGTCTCTTCGCAGGTGGCATAGAGCCACGCAAGGTTATTCAGGGCCTCTGGATCGCGGGGGGCAAGCTCAAGCGATCTTTCATAGGCCTCGATGGCATGCCTGTATGCCTTATCCTGGTAGTAAATAGACCCCAGCATGCTGTACAGGCGCGCATCTTGTGGGTTGCGCTCAAGTTCTTTGACTATGACCTTTTGGAGAAAGTGTTTATTCAACGTCTTTCCCATCTCACCGAAATTGATTGCATACCCTAGATATCCTATGCACATCAGCCCGCCCATGAAGAGCATGATGCTCCTGCGCAATTTTCGGTCGTGTCGGACGATCATGCGCCTGTCCGCTTCACAACGACCCAGAAAATCTATCCGCTGGCGGATACTGAAGTGGTGCCAACTCGGCCTGTCGTGGCTCTGGCCGCTGTAAACAGCGATCTTTTCCAGGGATGAAACCAGCCACATGCTGGTTCCCAGGAGATCGAAGGCGTAAAGATCGGCCTGTCGTTCGCAGTTACGCATGAAGTATCCGAAGACGTAACGGAAGTAGATAACCAGTGTAACTGCCATGGATACGGCCAACGCCATCGATGTCAGGGTAACTTGTTCGAACCCTATATCGCGTAGAACAGGAAACGACAGATTGGCGTATAAGATGGCATAAAGGAGCAAGTCAAAGACAGCATAGGAAAGTATGATGAACCCCAGAAAGAATATAAGGTAGAACACCAGATGCTTTTTCTTGATGTGGCCGATCTCATGGGCCATGACAGCGTCGATCTCATTATCGTTCAAGATCTGGAGAAGACTATCCGTAACAAGGATGTAGCGAAACCTCTTGATCAACCCCATGACTCCTGCGGTGAGCAGTTTGCCTTCAAAGATGGGCCACTTCAAAATGTTGTTGTATTTCAACTTGGCTTTTTCGCACATGGCTTCAATGCGTCTGCGCTTGGGGCCGTCTGGCAAGGGGCGACATCGCCAGAAAAACCTGATCATGGAAGGAGCGATAATGACGAGGGCAGCTAGAAAAAGTGAAAAGAAAACAACTTGTCCTTCTTGAGTGGCGAGCAGGCGCTTCAGGGCCGAGGACGGTAACATATTGATGATGTCGACGCCTGCCGAAATCAGGAGCCAGGGCAAGATCACAGGAAAGTTGAACGAGATATTGGAAAGAACATAGGATCGCCTGGAGAGCTGGGTCTGAAACAAAGCCCTATAAGATTCATATGCCCCTGCCCATATTATGGAAAGGTAGCCCATGAAAAGACCAACAAACAAGAGGGCCATGAGGGTTGGGGAGCCTGGAAAAGGAGGAATCGTCAAAAAAAAGAACTTCAGGTTTAAGACATAGATGTTGATGGCAAAGATGATAATGGCCAGGATGGCCTGTCGGCGGAACAGCCGGTCGAACTCGCCATGCAGGCCGGAGGAGCCCCTGAGCGCGATCTTTTTGGAAAGGACGCCAAAAGCAGCCCTTGTAGCTATTGCAAGTATGCCCACACCCAGCAAGAACATACCCAGAGTCTCAAGGGGGTCAAGATAGGGATTTTCTGGTGGGTGATAGGTGGTGTAGATGAGAAGGACTAGGATGAAGTAAATGAAATTAGTATACATGATAATGGGTTTCTTGCGTCTTGTTGCAACTCACTTGCCTAATATTTGCGGTAAGTTACAGATATCGATTGTAAGTACCTTTTATACATATATAAACCAAAACAATATAAAATGACATACAAAAAACAGTATGGGAACACGGTCGATTGATGAAGACCGGTGGCATTGATTCATACTGAGGTAGATGAGGCCCTGTGGTTTCGATATGGTTTTGTTATCTTGACATTTCCAATAGTTATGATAATGGGAAGCTGTACGACATAGAACCTATTTTCTCTGGTGATATTGGCGGGTTAGGTGCTATTTCATATTTCTTAAATTCTCTCCATTGTCAAGCT
>SDBU01002489.1_pt1 | contig 24376 bp, 24 predicted proteins | sample 2277071 | NCBI WGS metagenome assembly SDBU01 (sample SAMN10397929, study PRJNA504765) | marine sediment metagenome | isolation source: marine sediment core GS08_GC12, 126 cmbsf | place: Arctic Ocean: Gakkel Ridge, Loki's castle | collected 2008
TCTCAAAAAAAGGATTATAAAATATTTTTAAAAAAAATTATACACATTTTCCTCCACTTTCTAAAGAAAGTGGAATCCAATGTGTCTTTTTCTTGAAATGAGAGTCAAACTCATAGTTGTTTGAAAAAAGACCACTCTCGCTAGTAATTTGATTGAGATCATCATATAAATAAAAGTTTTCATCATTAAGAAACCCTTTCCAGTTGATGTTTGAGATTCTTCCTATTTCATCATATTTGATATTTTGTGAATGATAGGGGGTATCTACAATTATTACTCTTTGAAGCATATCTATGTGATAAAAGACATCTCCAGCGTTTTTTACCAGCTTTTCATGTAATAGATTTCCAGAAAGATCGTAGCGAGTGAATTCATGTTCATATGTTTCTTTATCTTTTGGTGTCCTTATCACTTTCTTTAAGTTGATAGGATCGTATTGATATGCAACAAAAGATTTATCTGGAAAGATGCATTTTATTTTGTTTCCAAGAAGATCGTATTCATTTTTAATTACTAAGCCGCTTGCTTGTTTTTCCTTTAATAGATGGTTTTTAGCATCATATTTTCTCTCAGTTGTTTTATTTGAATAAACATCTTCTACAAGGATTAGTTGATTTAATTTGTTATAAGTGAACTTGTAGTGAATTTGTTGATTTGGAAGATTTTCATCTTGCGTAGAGTTTTGAGAATTATTTTTTGATTTTAACTCTATTTGATTTGAGAGGGCATCATATTTATATTTTAAGATGGTTTTATCTGGCTTTATTGTTTTATGTAGAAGGGCGTATTTATATATGTACTCAGTTGTCTTTTCATCATTAGAGCCATACGCTTCAGTAATTAACAAGGGTTTATTCATGGAATCAAACTTCCAAAAGGTTGTAACTTGTTTTAGCTCTTCACCAAGAGAATTATAGATATAGCTTATCTGTCTTGTTAAATTGTTGTTAAAATCATAGAATTTTTCCTCAAAAGATAGAGTTATTCCATTTGGGCTTAGATGTTTTATGGTTTTTTCTCTATTTAAAGCATCATATGTAGAAATAATTTTTTGATGTAGGGGATTTTCTAGAGTTTTTTGTATGAGATTGTTTTGAGAATCTTCTTGATATATGATATTAGTTTCATTACCACAAGCATCTTTTGTTTTTATTAGCCTTTTAAATACATCAAAATCTCTAGATTCTATAGCCTTCCTGTTTTTTCTAATATTATCTTCAACAGCTGTAATATAAGAGGTTATCTCAATTTTATTATCAGCTGCATCGTATTTGTATTTAGCTTTGGATAAGAGCTCTTTTTTATTGTTTAGCTGTTTTATCTTTTTTACTCTTCCGCTATGGTCTAGTTGATAAGTACTTATTAACTCATCTCCTTCAATCTTTTTTTCTACAAAACCTAGCTCATCATAAAAAAGCTCTTCTACTGATAAAAGTTTATTTTTATTAGAAAAAAAATCTTCTTTGATTTTTCTTCCAGCTCCATCATAAGTAAATTTAGTGATATTCCCATTTGAATCTTTTTTTGAAATCAAATCAAAAGCACTATATACAAAATACTCATCTTGTAAAAACTCATCATTTGAGGAATATATTTTTTTAGATACAGCTCTTTGAAGATAGTCATATTCATATTTAGTTTTTGTACCTAATTGATTTATGTATGTATCTAGAGTGCCATCTAAATTATAAAAATACTCTTCCCTTGTTTTATCTGGATGCTCAACTAAAGTTGGTTTATTAAAAAGATTATAAGAAGTTTTAGTAGTATTCCCTTCAGCATCTTTTTTTTCTATTTGCCTGCCTAGTGCATCATAGCGATAGGAAATTTCAGGATTTTTTATTGACCCAAAGGTATCTTCAACTTGAGGAAAAATCTCTTTTGTTTTATTTCCTGTGCAATCGTATTCATAATGAGTGATATTTCCATAAATGTTTTTTTCATAAATTTTATTGTGTTTAGAGTCATAGTCAAATTCTTCAACATAATCTTTTTGTGTATCTTTTGTGATTTTTTTTGTTAACCTATTGCAGTTGTCATAATGAAAAAATGTCTCTTTTCCTGAAAAATCTTTTTCATAGGTTTTATTATTGCTTTCATCATATTGATAATGAGCCTCTCTTCCTATAGGGTCTGATTCATATGTTAAATTGTCTTTATGATCATATTGGTATGAGAGTGTATATTTTAATTTTCCATCAGATCCATAGACATCTTTTTTTGTCATATTACAATCTAGTGTATAATCATAGACTTCTTTTTTTATTAACTTTTCATCTTTAGTGTCTAAATCTAAATACAGTTCTTCATAAATTTCAGTTAACCCAAATGGTTCTAGATCTCTTGGTTTATATTTTTTTATTAGCCTTCTTGAAACATTTGTAAGATCTTCTTTACTTTCAGATGACCCATCATCTTCAATTTCTTTGATCAAAACATTATGCTCATCGTATTCATAAAAAATTCTTTGTTTTATTAGACCTTCATATCTTATGAATTTCGCTGCAACTAGATCTGTATGATAATTTTCTCCATCTATCTGAGTTATAAGATATGTGTATTCTGTTTTTAAACCGTTTTGTTTTGTCTCTGATTGAATAGAACCATTTTGTGTATGTGTATATTCTTCTATATTTGTATCAACCCCGTTATGAGCAGGAAGAGAGTCTCTGGCTAGTTGAATTGAAACAGGGGATGTATTTGATATATTTCCGAAAATTGTTTTTCTAATAATGTTCCCCTTGTTTTCTCTGTCATAGTTATATCTTTCACCTTTAATAGGATGACTATTTTCATCGTAAATTACTTTTCCAACCAAAAATCCAGCTTGTTCATCGCCTCCCCATATGAATTTCTCTATATTTTTTAAATGTTGAGATCCATTTACATTTTGATACCTTTCAATTTTATCGATTCTTAAATGATCTGGATTATAATGATATTTAATATCATTTCCGAGCCCATCTTTTACAGTTGTTACATTATCATCATAAGTAAAAGAGTGTGTTGTAAAAGCGTGGTTATTGTTTTTTAGCATTAAAATTTCAGAAACTTTTTTATAGTTCTTAGATCGTTTATTATCTAAATGATATTTAAAAATCATTGCTCTATTTTGTGGAGCTCTATACTCATTTAAGAAAAATACTGAGTGTGCTTGATATTGAATGGATGTATGCCCGTAGTGTGAATATGTGTTTTTTAAAACAAAACATGGATAATCTTTATCTGATTCCTCTACATCATATATACATTCTAGCTGTTTATTTGTATGAGTTAAAACTTTGACTTTTTCATTTATAGGTTTAGTGTGATCTCCATCTTTTAAATCTCTAAAATAATTAAGCTCAATTTTTGAATAGAGCCTTGCCATTGGACTAAAAGATTCAATTCTAGCAGGTTGAAAAAATGCCCCATTCATGCAATATTTAACTCTATTGCCATTTGGTAAAATTTCATTATCTAAATGATATCTTTCATCTCCTCCTTTATACCTTTTATAATTTCTAATGGTCCCATCAACACATCTAACCCTTATGCGGCGATCTCCCACCTTTTCAACAACGTTTCTTCTATAATTTGTTTTGGCGCTTATTTGACCTCTAGAAGTGTTTACAAAAGCTTGTTTTCCAGCTCCATCATTATGAAATGAAAGAGTTGTTGTTCCAAATTTCCATTCATTAAATTTTTTTGGATCTTTTTTTTTCAAACTTTTGAATTTTCGAAAAGAATAGGATTGACGAACTCCTGATGGTTCATAGATATCTAATCTTCTATATTTTTGTTTTTTAGGTTGCTCTCGATCTAGATCATATGCAACATATGCATATATATGAGAGAAATGTTCCCATCCTGCATACTTATCTCTACGCTTTAAATATGGGATAGTCTTACCAAACCTTTTGCCTAACATATTAAAATAGTTTTTTCCATAATATGTAGGCTCTTTTCCAGGAGCAACTATGTCTAGAGTGTTTATATAGATGTTTCCAGTTATTGCGCTCACGCACCCTTCAATTAAAGCTGAAGGATCTCCTTCTGTAGTTGCTTGGGTGATTTTTTCAAAATCATCTGAAAAAAGAAATGATGTAGTAAAAATAAAGAAGAAAAATATTCGAAGCACTTAACTCCTCCTTTTTAAAAAAAAGTAAGTGAAATATCAAATAGATTTAAATTTTTGTAAAGAAATTATTAAGTTAAATATTTTTATTCGTTAAAGATGCAAGGTGGTTTGATTTGATAAAAAAAAATCAAAAAGATCCGTTTTTCATCTTTTTACAAACTTATAGTTAATCTCCAACACAATAAGATCGATATCTACTATTTTAACTTTTATCTTTTTTGCAAAAGAGAAAGTTTTATGAGAGCGAGTTCCGACAAGCTGCAAGGCTTCTTCAAAATACTCATAGAAATCATCATCTAACTCAGACACATGTAAAAACCCATCTACAAAATAGTTTTCTAATTCGAAATATATCCCAAAGGGTTTAACTTTTGTAACTGTTGCTACAAATTTTTTATTCGGGTCTTCTTTTAATATTTTTTTTAGAAACCTTAATTTTTTCAACGTTACTAAAGAGGATTCTGCTTTAAAAGAGCGTCTCTCTTTTTCAGAGCAGATTTGAGCGATTTCATTTAAGTTAATTGTTTTATCTTCTTCATCAAATAGAATTCTTTGAGTTATTAGATCTGTATATCTTCTAATAGGGGAAGTGAAGTGAGTGTAGTGTTTTAAAGCGAGGCCAAAATGACCTATGTTATCAGGTGAGTAGCAAGCGAGTCTTAGGTTTTTAATAAATGCTATTGATAAAAGATGTAGATATTTAGAGTCTTTAGCTTCTAAAAATAGATTTTGGATATCAACGTTTGTTGGGCTTTTTGGTAGTTTGAACCCCAAAGATCTTGCTATTTCAAAAAAGTCTTTAAAATCATCAAAGTTTGGTTCTTCATGAATGCGGTAGATAAGGTTTTTACCTTTTTTACTCAAGTGAGTTGCTACGATCTCATTTGCTTTTAACATAAACTCTTCGATTAGCTGATGGGTAATATCGTATTGAACTACATCTATTCTTATAGGGTTTTTATCTTTATCTAAAATAATTCTAGAATCAGGGAGTGCAAAATCAATGCTACCTCTTTGAAACCTTTGTTTTTTTAATAAAAGACATAACTCTACCATATCTTTTAACATTTTTTTGTATTTATGACTCTCTTTAGAGTCTAAAACTTCTTTTGCTTCTTCATAAGTAAATCTCTTTTCACTTTTAATAAAAGATCTTGCGATTTCATAATTTTGAAGATCACCAGAAGAGTTAAATGTCATCAAAACAGAAACAGTAAGTCTAACTTCATTTTCTTTTAAAGAGCAAAGATCAGAAGATAACTCATGTGGAAGCATTGGTACAACTCTATCAGGGAAATAGGTGGAGTTTGATCTTTTAGCTGCTTCTTTATCTAAATGAGTGTTTGGCTTTACAAAGTGAGCTACATCTGTAACATGCACAGCTAGTTGAAAATTACCTTTTTCATCTTTTGAGATAGAAGCGGCATCATCAAAATCTTTAGCGCCTATTGGATCGATTGTAATGGTAGTGAGATTTGTTAAATCCTTTCTTTTTTCTAAATCCTGAGTAGTTACGTTTAGACTTTTAGCTTCTTTGAGCATTTTTTTAGAAAAATGCTGCTCAATATTAAATTCAGCGATTGCAGCTTCTGTATCTTTAGATACATCAGATATGTGAGATAAATATTGTGTCATTTTGCTGAGTGTATTTTCTTTTTTATCTTCCCATTTGATGACCTCCATGATTATTCGATCACCATGTTTTAGGTTTCTATCTGTTTTTACAATAACAGACCAATCAGAGCCAAGAAGAGGTACATAAACTTCATAATGATATTTCTTTTTTGTCTTTGCCCAAATTATGCCAGCTAGATGGGTTTTTTCTCTTTTTAGTATCTTTAGAATTTTCCCATCTAAACCTTTAGAGGTAATGTTTTTAATTTGAACTTCAACAATATCTCCATCTATAGCATTTTTCATCTCGCTTTTAGGTATGAAAATATCTTTGGTTTTTTTGTCTAAACAGACAACAAAACCAAATCCTCGAGGATTTGTTCTTAAAGTTCCTTCAACTATTTTATTTTTCATTTTTTTTATAAAAACTCATATATGTATTTTGTAATAAAGAGACAACTGTCATGGGACCTACTCCCTTTGGAACAGGGGTGATTTGAGAAGCTATTTTTGAAACAGTTTCAAAATCAACATCTCCAAGGACTATTGTAGTTCCATCATTTTGTTTTACGTAGTTTATTCCAACATCAATTACTATAGCTTTATCTTTTACCATATCTTGAGTTACAAATTTTGGTTTTCCAATTGCTGCAACTAATATATCTGCAGATCTTGTTATCTCTTTTAAATTCTTTGAATAGCTATGACAAACTGTCACTGTTGCATTGCAATGAGGTTTTTTCTGCATTAAAATAGCAGCGAGTGGTTTTCCGACAATATTTGATCTTCCAAGTATTACTACATGCTTGGATTCAACTTCGATATTGCTTTTTGTAAGAAGTGTTTTTATTCCAAGGGGAGTACACGATAAAAAACCAGAATCATCTCCAATTAGCATTTTTCCAACATTTACTGGGTGAAAACCATCTACATCTTTATTGGGATCCATTCTTTCAATAACTTTTTTATTCGATATTTGCTTAGGAAGAGGCATCTGCACTAATATTCCATTAACAGTGTCATTTTGATTTAACTTGTCTATTTCATTTAATATAGTACCTTCTTTTTCTTCTTCTTTAAAATGATGTAAATTAAAATCAATACCGACTTTTTCACATGCTTTTTTCTTCATCCGAATATAAATCAAAGATGCAGGATTCCTACCAACTAAGATAACGCTTAAATTTGGTTTGTTTTTGTGTTTGAAGATTTTTTCTTTTATCTCTAAAGCAATTGCTTTCGCAATTTTTGTTCCGTTTATTATCATACTTTATTTAAAAATTTTAAAAATTCATCATGTAAATGTTTGTTGCTAGCTACTATCGCATTTTTGTTCTTTAAAATAACTTTTGAACCATCATAGTGAGTAACTCTGCCACCGGCTTCTTCAATGAGTAAGATTCCAGCTGCGCAGTCCCAAGAACCGAGACCTGTCTCCCAAAAGATATCAAATCTTCCAGCTGCAATATATGCCAAGTCTAAAGAAGCAACTCCAATTCTACGAATAGGAAGACCTAATTTTAAGATATTTAAAAATCGATCTTGGCATTGGTTAGGATTCTCATGTAAATTATATGGAAATCCCGTTGTTAAAAAAGCATCATCTAATTTTTTTGTTTGTGTAACGGAGAGTTTTTCTCCATTTAAAAAAGCTCCTTTGGATTTTTCAGCTACAAATAGCTCATTAATTAATGGATGAAATGTAACAGCAGATATTATCTCATCTTTTTTAGTAACAGCTAAACTCACTGCAAACATAGGAATATCATGCGCAAAATTTACTGTTCCATCTAAAGGATCTATTATCCATTTATATTCACTTTTCTTTTCAAATTCTCCTTCTTCTTCACAAAGTATCGAGTGATCTTCAAATTTTTTGTTTATATATGAGATAATTGTTTTTTCTGAGAGAAGATCATATTCTGTAACTAAATTGTGTTTTCCCTCTTTTTTAGAGATTTTATATTTAGATCTATATCCAGATTTTAAAATATCACCAGCGATCAGAGCTACTTCTACTAAACTCTTCGTGATCTTCGAGAAATCTTTGTTTTCAAACCAATCCATAAATTTTTATATCCAACTTTTCTTAAATATTCAAAAAATAAAATTGGCATTGCAAAAAATAAAAATGCATATATGCCATCTAATATAGGATACATTATTATATCCGTTATTATCCATGTTATAGATAAATTTATTTTTTTATCGAATATAAAAAATAAAATAGGGGATAAAATAGAAAAAATTATGGAAAAGACCATAGTAAATATCGATAAATTTATTGGTTTGTCATTAAAATATTTTTTTTCTCTATACAAAATTATTGAAGATACCAAATATGAAATTGCGTTTATTCCAAAAAAAGTTGAAGAAAATAGATCTTGAGTAAATCCAAGTATCGCCGCTATCCACAAAATCGATATAAAACTTATATTATAAAATAAAAAGATGATTAGAGGGGCAAAAAATATAAACTTAATATTTGAAAAAAAAATCATCGAAAAAAAAGAGACTAAAAAAAACAAAAGTATTTTTGTCTTTATAAAACTTTCTTTTTTTTGTGCCATTTTATAGCCGATGTTAGAATTGTTTTTAAATCAGAGAATTTAGGCTCCCACAGAAGATGCTCTTTAGCTTTTTTAGATGTCGCAAAGAGCATTTCAGGATCTCCCTCTCTTCTTGGTAAAAAGTTCATGGTTATCTTTGTATTAGTAATACTTTGAATTTCATTTATTACTTCTAAAACTGAAAAGCCAGTTTCTGATCCTAAGTTTAGCTCTAATGAACGCTTTTGATCAAAAAGATAATTTAACGACCTCATGTGTGCTGTTGCTAAATCTTGAACATGGATGTAATCTCTAATCGCTGTTCCATCTTTTGTATTAAAATCTGTGCCATATATATTTAAATCAGAGTTGATCCCGAGTGCTGTATCTATAGCTAAAGGAATTAAATGACTCTCTTCTTCTCTATCCTCTCCTATTTCAACATCTAAATCAGCGCCAGCTGCATTAAAATATCTAAGTGATATATACTTTAGATTATATGCCTTTTTATAATCTTTTAAAATTTGCTCAATCATATATTTGGATTTACCATAAGGAGAGATTGGCTCTTGTGGGTGATTCTCACACATCGGGGAAAACTGTGGGTGGCCATAAGTTGCGCATGAGCTTGAAAAGATTAAATATCTAATATCGTTCTCTAACATTGCATTTAATAGATTTAAAGTGCCTATAACATTATTTTCATAGTATTTTTTAGGATTTTTTATTGATTCAGATACCAAAGCATTTGCTGCAAAGTGCATAACAGCTGTGGGCTTTGTTTTTTTTATTACCCAAGAGAGTCTATCTTTATCTTTTAAATCTCCTTTAAAAAAAGATCCCCACTTTATAAAATTTTCATTGCCCGTTGATAAATTATCAAAGGTAATTGGTAAAAATCCTCTTTTTGCAAGCTCTTTACAATTTTGCGATCCAATATATCCAGCACCGCCAGTTACTAAAATAGGCTTTTTCAAAATCAAAATGCTCCCCTCGGAAAAAATATTTTTGGAATGGTTTTTAGAATTAAATAGATATCTAATAAAAATGATTGTTCATCAATATATTTCTCTTCCATTTTTAGTCTCTCTTCAATTGTTATTTCACTTCTTCCAGATACTTGCCAAATTCCTGTAATCCCAGGTCTCATCGATAAAATCTTTTCAGTTTTATTTCCCAAATACTTTTTGATCTCTATTTGAAAATTTTCTTTTTTTCCAATAAGTGCAAAAGGTCTAGGACCAACTACACTTAAATCTCCTTTTAATACATTTATAAATTGAGGTAGTTCATCGAGCGATGTTTTTCTTAAAAAATGTCCCAAGGGTGTTATCCTAGGATCATTTCTTAGTTTCTGAAATGTCTCCCATTCATATCTCAATATATCGTTTTGTTTTAAAAGCTTATGTAATAAAGAGTCCGCTTTTTTATACATCGTTCTAAACTTAATACACTTGATAATTTTTCCTCCTCTTCCAAGTCTATCTGATATATAAAATATAGATCCCCCGGAAGTCAAGAAAATCATAATTGAAATGATTAAATAAGCAGGGGAGAAAACTATCAAAACAAATAAACTAAATAAAATATCGAAAATTCTTTTAGAAGGTTTATGTTTAAAAGGGTATAAATATACGTTTTTGCAAGACATATTATTTTTGTTTTTGTTATATAAGGTATATCCTTAATATGATAATTTTGCAATGAAATTAGCTTGTTAAAACTCTTCAGAATCTTTAAACTAAATAAATCAAGAAGGCTTTTTCTTGAAGAAAAAGACACATTGGATTCCACTTTCTTTCGAAAGTGGAGGAAAATGTGTAGATTTTTTTTAACAAGATTTTAGAGATGTTTTTTTTATATCGTTGTCGTCTGATCGATAATTTTAAGCCTTTTCTTATTACAAATCAGGTTAAATTTTTAAATTCTTAGCGAACTCATAACTAATCAGAGCCATTGATTCACTGTTTTTATATGCATCTTCTTGATGAGACATTTTGAGCAACTTTTTTCCTCCATCTGATTTAGCTAAATTAGCTATTGATTCAAGAACTTCTTTTTCGGAGGCACTAAAAATAGTTAAATTTGCGGGTTCAATAGTATTTAAAGTATGGCCCTCAGTTTGGATTAGCATATTTTCCTGAAGCATAAAATTGAACAGATTTGTATATTGCTCAGGACAAGGACCATATTCCAAATGGGCATATCTTGTACCGGTAATACTCTTGCCATAAAGTTGATAATGTTTAAAATCTGCGTAGAATAAAGCTTTATTTAAAAAAAGTGGGCTTTTCGTAACTCCTATAAGATATTTCACAGCTTGTTTAAAAAGTTCCCAACTAAAACATCGTTTGCCACTATAAATATCAGGAGAATGGCTTTTCCAATGAACATTAAGAGCGCTATATTCTGCATAAGCTTCATCGCATTTTAATCTTATTAGTTCATCTTGACTAGCATCTTGCACAAAGTAAGTTTCCCAGCGTTTAATGCTTGCTTCTCCAATTTTTAAATAATTTGAAAAAGCAGCTTGAGACATACCAAACAAATTACGAAAATGTACAATTTCTTCAGAAGTCAATAAATCATATGTTTTACGATATGCATCAGCTGCAGCTTTTCTCATTTGATTCATTTGTGTATCATTCATAAATGGTGTATGACATTTAACACAAACCATTGCAGGAACAATAATCTCGACTTCTTCTCCCTTTACTTCGGGAGTAAATCGACATTTTTTTTCTTCAAACTTATCTCCACTACATTCTAAACATTTCATAATTAAACCTTACTTTTATGTAGAGATACGTAATAATACGTATTCTCTTTCAGAGCAAATTTAATATACATTTTTTTACCTAATTTTTTGCTGTTCCAACAAAATGCATATAATTCACTTTTTTCTATTTTTTTTTCATATGACTTATCCGGCGGCCTTTTTCCTGCATACTTTTCAGGAGCGATTTCGTCTAAAAGTTCTAAAATTAGATTCCAAATCAGGTCTGATGATTCCATTTCTAGTTCATTAAGTTCTCCAACAACTTTATTAACATTTGCAAATATCCCATTTCGTTCAATCAAAGCATCTTTAGCTGCTTTGATTTTTTTATCCAGCTCCCTATAAGACGGTCGGTTATAGTTCATGTCTTCCTAATACTAAATATTAGCATCATATGATACCAAAAATCAATCATTAAAATCAATAAATATAATAACAGTTTGATAATTAACAACTTAAGCTCGAGAATTCAGGTCATTTTTGATGTGATTTCTTCTAAAAAACTTGTGTTATAAGAAAGGGATTTTAAAATATCTAATGCTCTTTTTTGTAAATCTAAAGCAAATGCTTTTGCCTTTTCAATTCCTAGAATAGCGGGTGCTGTAGCTTTATTTTTTGTGATGTCAGATGACTTTTTATCATCATAATCTGAAATATCATCAAAGAATTGAAAAGCGAGGCCCATATTTTTTGCAAACTCAACAAACTTATTTGTAGTATCATTTGTTGCATCAGAGATAATACAACCAAATTCTATAGCAGCCAAAAAGAGTTTAGCAGTTTTATTAAGATGCATAAATTTTAATTTTTCAAAATCTATCTCCTTTCCTTCATAGCTTAGATCTATTACTTGTCCAGCGATAAGTCCATCTCCTCCTGAGTATTTTGTTAAGGCTCTTATTAGTTTCACTTTTTTAGTATCAGCTAGATTTTTAGCATTTGTAATGATCTCAAATGCATATGTAAGTAAATAATCACCAGTTAAAACAGCTAGCCACTCAGGATACGCTTTATGAAGTGAGGGTTTTCCTCTTCTAAAATCATCATCATCCATACAAGGAAGATCATCATGAATCAAAGAATACGTATGAATAAGCTCTAAAGAAATTGCTGGATCCAAAGCTAGATCTATATTCTTATTAAAAGCTTCAACGGTTGCTAAAACAAGTAGGGGACGGAGTCTTTTTCCAGAAGAGAGCAGTGAATAACTAGCTGCTTCAAAAAGTACTTTTTGATAAGAGCTGTTTTTAGGGATCAGCTCTTTTAATCTATTTTCTATGAGAACTATTTTTTCTTTCATGAATTATTTGATTTGATTTGGCATGCCAATTCCGATGTATTTAAAACCTTTTTTTTCCATATCTACTGGGTGGTATTGATTTCTTCCATCGAAAAGAATAGGGGTTTTCATAATCTTTTTAATCGGATTAAAATTAAGTAATCTAAATTGTTTCCACTCAGTTAAAAGAGCAATAGCATCAGAACCCTCGGCTGCATGATTTTCATCTCTGCACCAAACGATGTTTTTGTTATCTTTAAATAGTTTTTTTGCTTTTTGCATAGCTATCGGATCGAAGAGTCTTAGCTTTGCTCCTTTATTGAGTAACATTTCTATGAAAGTAAGAGAAGGAGCTTCTCTCATATCATCTGTATCTGGTTTGAAAGATAATCCCCAAATGGCTATTGTCTTATCTTTGATTCCGCCGTTTTTAGAAAAGAATTTAATGATGTTATTTGCTAAAATCTTTTTCTGGTTTGTGTTTATTTCATCGACTTTTTCTAGAAGTGAGGCTTTAACTCCTTTTTTTTGAGCTAAAGAGCATAGTGCCTTTATATCTTTCGGAAAGCAAGATCCACCGTAGCCAATACCCGCATATAAAAAGCTATAACCAATTCTAGAATCAGAGCCTATACCTTTTCTAATGTTGTTTACATTAGCTCCAACTTTTTCACAAATATTTGCTATTTCGTTCATAAATGAGATTCTAGTAGCTAGCATTGCGTTAGCTGCGTATTTTGTCATCTCAGATGATAAAATATCCATAAAGATCAATCTATCGTGTTTTAGAGTGAATCCATGATAGAACTCTTTCATTATTTCAGTAGATTTTTCATTTTCAGTGCCAATTACTATCCTATCCGGTTTTAAACAATCTAAGATAGCCGTACCTTCTTTTAAAAATTCAGGATTAGAAACAACATCGAAATCTATTTTTAAATCTCTATTTTTCAACTCTTCTAAAATTATGTTTTTGACTCTAAATGTTGTGCCAACTTCAGCTGTGGATTTTGTAACTACAATTTTATAATCATCAATTAAACTTCCAATAGTTTTAGCAACCTCTTCTATATAACTAGTATTGCATGAGCCATCATCTCTGGAAGGAGTAGGTACACAGATAAAACAGACCATTGCATTTTTGATTGCCTTTTTATAGTCTGTTGTAAAAAAAAGTCTTTTTCCTTTCTGATTTTTTTTAACAAGCTCTTCTAAAGAAGGCTCATATATAGGCATGTGAGATTCATTTAACATTTTTATTTTTTCTTCATCTACATCTAAACATGTAACAATATGACCCATCTCAGCAAAACAGGCACCACTCACTAAACCAACGTAGCCCGTTCCAATAATTGTAATTTCCATAAAAAACTCCTATTGCAAACTTTAAAGAATGCCAAATCTAGAATTTCTTTGAAATGAAAATTTTTACAGCTCAACAAAAAACATTTTTAAAATTATTAGATAAGTGTAGTCTATTTTTTGTTTATGTTTTCATAACTAAAAAAGGAGTTTTTTATGAGGATTTTTTTCTCTTTAATATCAATTATGATGTTTTTTTCATCTGTATTCGCTGATGACTATTTCTCTACATATTTTGATAAAGTAGATACTTCTGCTTTATATTTAAAAGAAGCAACTAATGCTAACCCTAAACTTTTAATAGTTTTAACTGCAGGAGTAGAGGGTCCTATAGACGAAATGAAAGATATTATAGAAGTAGATTCAAAAGATATTCCATATTTTCCAAAAGCAAGAGCTCAAGGTCATGCGGGAAAACTTATCTTCGGAAAATTAAACGATAAAGACATAGTTTTAATGAAAGGAAGATATCATTATTATGAAGGCAATACCCCTCAAGATGTTGTCTTTCCATATTTTGTATTAAATGCTCTTGGCGTTGAATCTGTTATAACTTTAAACGCAGTTGGTGGTATTTCTCAAAGTTTAAATCCTGGCGATATAATGCTAGTTACAGATCATATCAATCAATTATCTGAAAATTCTTTACGTGGTTTATCTATTCAATTTCCAGAAAAACAATTTATTGATATGACAGATGCATACTCTTTTGAATATCAAGCTCTCGCTAAAAATGTAGCAAGTGTTATTGATATAGAATTAAAAGAGGGAGTTTATCTAGCAACACAAGGTCCAAATTACGAAACAAAATCTGAAGTAAAAATGTTTAGAGCTTTCGGAGCCGACGCTGTTGGTATGTCTACTGTTTTTGAAGTTTTAGCTTGCAATTTTTTAAAAATGAAAGTTTTAGCATTTTCATGTATCACCAATAAAGCAGCAGATCTGCATGTTGGTAATATGAGTCATGAAGAAGTTTTAAAATCTTTAAATCAAATGAGCCCAAAACTATCTAAACTTACAACTGCAATAGCCAAAGAGATGTTAAATTAAATATCTTTTATGTAAAACAAGCAAAAGAGCCAATAGGCTCTTTTGCTTTTGAAAAATTATTTTAAAAATTTCCCATTCTCTAAATAGTAGATTTTATCACATAGTGATGCGAGTTGTTTATCATGCGTTGCAATGATTAAACTTTTATTATATTTTTTTACAGAGTCAATTAAAAGTTTATGAATAATTTTAGAGTTTTGAAAATCCAGATTTCCAGAAGGCTCATCAGCTAAAATAATATCTGGATCATTTAAAAAAGCTCTTGCAATAGTAGCTCTTTGTTTTTCTCCTCCTGATAGTTCTTTCGCTAAATGATTCTTTCTTTTAGTTAATCCCATTTCCTTTAAAAGCATGAGAGCTCTTTTATGAGCTAAAGATTTAGATAATATATTTTTTCTTGCGATTAGAGCGGGCATTAAAACGTTTTCTAATAGAGTTAAATCATCTATTAGATTATACGATTGAAAAATGAATCCAATATGCTTATTTCTAATTGCGTTATTTTTTAAAGAACTATTTAAAATATTTATTTTTCCACTATCAAAACTCTCTAGAGTTCCTAAAATATGTAAAAGAGTAGTTTTTCCAGCGCCAGATGATCCCATAATAGCGATAGATTCATTTTTTTTAAGTGTTAGAGAGATTCCCTTTAAGATATGTAAATCATCGAAAGTTTTATAACTCTTATGTAAATTTTTAGCATTGAGAACTATTTCATTCATTGAGACCTCAAAATTGAACTTGGATGAACTTTGCTTGCTTTAATAGCTGGTACAATCCCTGCAATTAAAGCAAGCAATGGAGTTATGATTAAAACAAATATCAAAGCATCAAAACTTAGATCATTTGGAAGTTTATTTCCAAAAAAAGCAGCATTAAAAAAGGTGTGTCCTTGAATCATTGAAAGTAGTTTTATTACGACATCTAAATGTTTTAAAGTTATAATAGATGCTGATATTCCTATAATTGAGCTAAATAGTCCCATAATAAAACCACAAAACCCAAATATAACGGCTATACTTTTAGAAGAAGCACCCATAGATCTTAAAATTGCGATCTCTTTTTTCTTGTCATTTACAAGTAGAACTAACATTGAAATAATGTTAGAGCAAGCAGCAATTAGAATAATTATAGCAATTAAAGTAAAAAGAGTTCTGTCGCTTTGAAATTGCTGCATTAGATCTTTTGAAAACTCAAAATCCTTATAAGTTGTTACATTGAAAAAACTTGCTATATTTTCTTTTTCAAGCTCTTTAGTTAACTTCTCTTTTAAAAGATCAGCTTTTTTAATATCTTTCATCCAAACATAAACACCATTTATAGGGGTTCCATCGAATGAGAAACTACTATTTGTAGCATTTATTGTTTTGGTAATCTCAGGAGGAACAATTACACATTTATTGCCGATCGGTAAAACACCTGGATCATAAAAACCTGCAACATATATAGGGATTCTAATTTCTTGATTTGAGCTCATACTCATAGTAGCATATGATAGATAACCACTATCTCCAATTAATACATTTGAGCTTCTGTAATTTTTAGGAAGTAAAATAGATTTTTTATTATCTATAGTCGGAAGTTTATCTAAATCTTTTTTTGTATTGTCTTTTGAAAAACTATAAAAATATGGATTTTTTTGAAAATTTTCTAAAAATTTAAATTTTTGTAGATTTACATTTTTTAAAGATATTTTACCGTCTACAAAAAAGTTTTTAAATTTTCCTTGAATATCTAATTTTATATCATTTAAAGATGTTGGGTTTTTTAGGGTATTTAAATCTAGTTTTGCATTTAAATTTAAATTTTCTCCTAAATGAAGAGAATCATTTTTAGAAATTTTAAAAACTTTATCTTTTGTCTTAAATAAAATCTCATCTTTTTCTTTTGTAATTTCACCACTTATAAAACCTGGATAGGCTTTGCTATTTTCAGATAAAATAATTCTCTTATAATCAGGTCCATCATATGCCATCAAAGCCTTTATAGGGGATGTAACCTTTAATAAATTAAGATCTAATGAATATCCTTTTTCAAGCTCTATTTTATCTATAGAGATATTTGCAAATAGATCAGTTAATCTCTTTTGAAATATGTTTTTATCTACAAATGTGAAAAAATTGGGGATATCCTTTTGAGCTGAATCAAATGATTTATCCATATGATTTAAAAAATTATTGAGATCATTGCTTGTTGGCTCTTCAATTAAAGATTTTAAATTTGGATTTTTCTCTGTCATCGACAATAGATATGACATCTGAGTTAAAAAATTCACCCTTTCATCTTTAAATTCAGTAAATAGATCCTTTTTTGTTCTGTTAAGTGTAAGTCTTAGTTGCGCAGCTGAGAGCTCATAGTCTTGATAAGAGATATCTAAATTAGAACTATTTTCATTCTCTAAGATCTTATATAGCTTTTTTATAGGATCTAAAAGTTTACCATTCTCTATTATCGGTTTTGGAAAAGATCTGGCAAGCTCAATATCGATTTCACCATCATATGGATCAGATAGATCAGAGCTTAGTTTTTCAGAGATGTTTTTAGCTAAATAATCAGATTTTGAGCTATATGAATCTATCATATAATAATATGATGAATAGTACTGATCAGTTGGAGCTATTCTAACAGGAGCATTTAAAGAGGTTAGTTTTTTTAACCAGTTTTTTTCGATACCATTTGTAACTGATAAAAAAACTAATACTACCCACACAACTAACGAAATGACGAATATAGAGAGTAGAGATATTAAAGAAGCTGATAGTCTTCTTTTTTTAAAAAGCAAATATTTAAATGCTATTTTAAATTCAAACATTTACTTTGCTTCTTTATACATCGCATGCTTTCTTATAGTAGGATCGTATTTTTTTCTCTCTAATTTCTCAGTAGTATTTATTTTATTTTTTGTTGTCCAATAGCAGTGTTTGCTCTCTTGAGATTTAAGCTTTATCACTTCTCTTGCAGATTTTTTAGCCATTTTTTTACCTATTTTTTGTAATATTTTTTTTTAGTTAATTAATATATCTACATTTATAGCAAATTGAATATAAAAAATCAAAAACTAGATATAGTTGGCTCTGCTAAAATATCTAATTTATCTGATTTCAATACTTTTTTATACTTATGGTAGCCAAGGCCTGCTATCATAGCCGCGTTATCTAAGCTCAAATCCTTTTTAGGCCAAAAAAGCTCTATATCCAAATTTTTATTTTTAAACATCTCTTTTAAAGCTTTATTGCAGGTAACACCACCTCCGAAATAAATAGCTTTTAGATTAAAATGATCAGCAGCTTTTATAGATTTTTTTATTAAATCTTCAAATGCACATTTTTGAAAAGATGCAGCTATGTGTTTTTTATCTTCTTCTTTTATTATAGTTGGATAATCTTTTTTTGATTTTTGTCCTTTAACTGTATATAAAACTTTTGTTTTAAGCCCGCTAAATGAAAAATCAAAAGGATTTTTATCTACCTTTCCAGCTTTAAATTGATATTTAGATGAATCTCCTTTTTTTGCTAATTTTTCAACTTCAGGTCCTCCTGGATAGCTAAGATCTAAAATTTTAGCTACTTTATCAAAACTCTCTCCAATTGCATCATCTATTGTAGTCCCTAACATCTCATATTTTCCAATATCTGAAATTTTAAGTAACATCGTATGCCCACCAGATATGACAACTCCCAAAGCTGGAAAAATAGGATCTTTATCATCTCCCATCATAGAGGCATATAAATGAGCTTCTATATGGTTGATACCGATAAAGGGTTTATCTAGTGCAAAAGATAGAGCTTTTGCAGTATTTAACCCAATAAGTAAGGATCCGACAAGACCTGGTCTATTCGCTACAGCAATCACATCGATCTCATCTAAACTCACTTTTGCTGTTTTTAGAGCTTCTTCTATTACTGGCAGAATTTTATCTATATGCGATCTAGATGCAAGCTCTGGGAAAACACCTCCATATTTTTTATGTAAATGCACTTGAGAAAAAATAATATTTGATAAGATTTTATTTCCATCTTCAACAATTGAAGCGGCAGTCTCATCACAAGTGGTTTCTATACCTAATACTAACATAAGTTTTTTTGGTAGATTTCACTTAAAATAATAAAAGGTACGCTCATTTTTTAGAAGGGCAATTTTCAAAAAAACCATCAGTTCTTAGAAAAAATCCAATAGTTTTAAGCTTTTAAAGATTTTAACTTCTCATAACCATAAAAAATAGCCATATTAGCAAATATTGCAAAGCTCCCCATTAAGACAAGTAAACCAAAAATATTAGCTATAGCTATTTGTGTTATTACTGAGAAAGCAGTTACTTTAAAAGCTTGAATAAGAGTAAATTTATAAATAAGATTTGTTGCTACAAAAGCTGTTGAAAAAGATATAAAAGATTTTATAAACCCCTTAGTTAATTTTGAATTTTTCAGAAAACTAGTTTTCTTGAATAAAGCTGATATAAAATGATGAGTTATCTTAGCTGTCAAATTAAAAATAACAGCACTAAATGGATTGATAGCAGAAAATATCCTGCCAGCTATATAGCCCAAAGCAGCTGATGATACAACTTTTTTTATTAATACATTTTTTTTATGTGAATTTAAAGGAGCTGATCCAACTTTAAAAGACATATCCTACCTTTTCTTTAAGATAGAATAATAATAAAAACATGAGAATAAAATCAATAATAACATTAAATTAACAAACAGTAAAATTATTTAAAACAATTTATTAATTTAATGTTATCTATTTTCAACTTCTTTCTTACTTTCTATTTACACAGAATCTTATAAAATATTTCTGTGTAAATATTTCAAAGATCCCAGAGCAAGCAGAGTTATAGCCTCTATTAAAAGACCATTTAAAAAAGTAATGCCAACAGAGGAGGCAACTACGATTAAGGCTCCAAGATTGAAAGCAAATACAATTCCTTCTTTATTAGGAGAATTCTTAAATATTCTATTAGCAATTTTACTAATTCCCCAAACAGATCCCATGAAAATCGCAGCAGACATAGGATTTATTACAGTTAATGCTTTAGCTCCTAAATATGCTAGACCACTACATACCGTAGTTTCTCCAATATCTACGAATAACTTTTCTTCACGGCTATTTATAGTTGTTAATGATGCAATTGCTGACGACATATATTATCTCCAAAATTTTTTAGCAAAATATAAAACAAACAAAAAATTTAATACAAGTATTTAAATATCTTTTTATCTCTAAGCAAAAAAATTGCCTTGGAAATTTATATATTTTTTTAAATTCTATCGATTATGATTCCAAGAGCAACTACTGAAATAACCCCCAAAGAAAAGATACTTAGAGCATGAAGCATTGTGAATTTTGCAAAGTAATTAGCTACAATATAACCAGTTGTTAAAGAGACAAAAACAGTTCCAAAACAAATATTATCAAAGTGGTGAGATTTCTTAAAAAATGCATTAGATATTAGCTGAATTGTTGATGCAACTAATGTGAAAATAGCGGCGCACATTGGATTTATAGAAGTTATTATTCTTCCAACTAAATATCCAAAAGATGTAGCTATTGCAACTCTAGTGACATTTTCTGTTATTTTTGTTTTAGTTGTTTTTGGGGGATTTGAAACTGGGGTTGATACACTTGACATATAAAACCTTTAAAAATTCAAAAAAAAACTATATGAAATTTTTATAATTAAAGACAGATAAATTAATTAAAATTTAGAAAATTTTGTAAAAGTAAGGCGGCAGCCATTGGATCAATCTTTTTAGATCTTTTTTTTCTATTTAATTTTAGGTTGTCTTTTAGATGCCTTTCAGCCTGAACAGAAGAGAGCCTCTCATCTATAAGCTCAATAGGTATTGTTGTTTTAGTTTTAAAGACTTTTACAAACTCGTTTACTTCTGTTGTCATTTCAGAAAAGCCCCCCTCTAATAAAAGAGGAAGACCTATTATTATTTTTTCTATCTCATCTATATGTTCTTTTAGAGCATCTAAAATTGCCTGAGATGTTTTTTCAAAATTAGTAGATGCTTGAACAGTTTTAAAAGGATAAGCAATAGTTTTACTCATATCAGTAATGGCAAGACCAATTCTTACTTTTCCATAATCAATAGCTACAATTCTCATTTTTTTTGTCTCTTTTTTAAAGCAGCTTCGATAAAGGCAATGAACAGAGGGTGGGGAGTAAGTGGTTTTGATTTAAACTCTGGATGAAATTGTACACTAACCATCCAAGGATGATTTTTTAGCTCCATGATTTCACAAAGAGTATCATCTTTTAGGGTTCCGCTAAATAAAACACCTTTTTTTTCCATAAGTTCTTTATATTTATTGTTAAATTCATATCTATGTCTGTGTCTTTCTGAGATAACTTGCTTTTTATAAGCTTTAAATGCGTTTGAATTGGCATTTAAAGAGCATTGATATGCTCCAAGACGCATTGTTCCGCCTAGCTTTTCAATCTGTTTTTGATCTTCTAAAATAGAAATAACAGGGTTTTCAGTGCCATTTTCCATTTCTGTAGAGTTAGCATCTTTTAAATCCAAAACATTTCTTGCAAATTCAATTGTCATAATATGCATACCAAGGCATATTCCAAAATAAGGAATTTTATTTTCTCTCGCATATTTAGCTGCTAAAATTTTACCATCTAAACCTCTTGAACCAAAACCTCCTGGAATTAAATAACCATCTAAATTTTTTATTTCATCTAATAGATTTTGATTTTTTACGAGTTTATCTGATTCAAATCTTTTGATTTCTATTTCAGTATTTAAATGAGCTCCTGCATGAGATAGAGCTTCAAATATCGATTTATACGCATCTTGATGAGAGAGGTATTTGCCTACAATACCAATCGTTACCTTTTTTTTAGGATTGATTAAAGATTTTATCATCTTTTCCCATCTAGTCAAATTTATAGATCCATATTTTAATTTTAACATCTTGCAGATCATCTGATCTAATTTTTGATTGTATAGCTGAATTGGCACTTCATATATTGTGTTTTCTACATCTGTCTCGTCTATAACAGCTTCTTTTTTTACATTACAAAATAAAGATATTTTTTCTTTAAACTCATCAGGTAAGGGTCTTTCACATCTACATAAAATGATATCTGGAATTATTCCAATCTCTCTTAGCAGTTGAGCAGAGTGCTGAGTTGGTTTTGTTTTTATCTCTCCCGCTGCTTTTAAATAGGGAACATATGTTAAATGTACATTTATACAATCTTTTGGTCTTTCATTTCTAAATTGACGAATTGCTTCCAAAAAGGGCAGAGATTCAATATCGCCGACAGTTCCTCCAATTTCTACAAAAACAACTTTTATATCTTTTTCCTGACTTGCACAATCTAAAATTCTTTTTTTTATCTCATCTGTAATATGAGGAATAACTTGCACTGTTTTTCCAAGATAGTCTCCCTTTCTTTCTCTTTTTATTACTGTATCGTAAATTTGACCCGTTGTAGCATTTGATTTTTTTGATAATATAGAATTTGTAAATCTATGATAATGTCCTAAATCTAAATCGGTCTCTGCTCCATCATCTGTTACATATACTTCACCATGTTGAAAAGGGTTCATAGTACCGGGATCAACGTTTAGGTAAGGATCTAACTTTAAAAGGGCAGTTTTAATATTTCTGTTTTCTAGTAGCATTGCAATAGAAGCGGATGTTAGACCTTTGCCTAAAGAAGATACAACTCCACCTGTGATAAATATATATTTTATTGACATAATAATTTTTCAACCTTTTTTACATCATCTTTTACATCTATGCCTAAGGGCATATCATTAACTCTGGCTACTTTCATTTTGTAGCCATTTTCTAAAATTTTTAGCTGTTCTAAATCTTCTAGTTTTTGAAGATAAGAATCTTCTAGTTTTGAAAGTTCATATAAAAACTTGGTTCTATAAGCATATAAACCTATGTGATAAAAATATGAAATCTCTTTTGGCTTTCTTGAATGGGGGATTAAAGATCTACTAAAATATAGAGCATTTTGATTTTTATCCATTACGCATTTAACAATATTTTCAGATTTTGCTTGCTCATAATCTATTTTACATACAGCTGTAGAAGAGTGAGCTGTTTTATCATTTTTTAAAATATTTATAGTCTCATTTATAGTTGAGTTTTTTATCTTTGGATGATCTCCTTGAATATTTACAATGATATCGGATGTTTTAAGATCTTGGTTTTCTTTTAAAGCTTCGATAATTCTGTGAGTTCCACTGGAGCAAGTTTTGGTCATTAAACATGGAGCTTTAATATTTTTAGCTTCATTTTTAATAATTTCATCTTCTGTAGCGATATATAAACTATCAAATATATTGCATGTTTTTGCATTTTCAAAAGTATGTTGAAGCAAAGTTTTAGAGCCGATTTTATACAGCATTTTGCCTAAAAATCTTTTGCTATTATATCTAGCAGGAATAATACCAATTATTTTACTTTTCATATTTTATTTTTTATAAAACCACAACCTCTTTATTTAATTTGCCACTAAATGGTATATAATTTCAAGAATGGAACTTTAAAAAATGATCTCTTTTAAAAATAGTATTGAAATAGCTATATATGTTCTTTTAAAAACTATTCTTTCAAAAAAATCAAATACTATTCTTGAGCAAAAAATGAATAAGTCAATGCACTAGCTAAGATAACACCTAAAGATGCTAGAGTATATTTTGCAATATTTAAACATCTCTCCGGTGATTTTTTTTGACCAATTTCAATTTGACCTTTATACATTACGCAACTTAAAGACTTGTATCGACGCTGGGTATTATCTTTTCTCATCTCTTCTAAAATATCAGGTGCCTTTTCAAATTTATTTCCAGACAAATTAATTACATTTAATTTTTTTAGTTTTGAAATACTATTAGGAAGTACACTTATATTATTATCCGATAAATCTAGTCCTTCGAGCTCTTGAAGATCTCCAATCCAATCTGGTAGTTTTTTTATTTCATTATTTTTTAGCTTCAGTGTTTCTAAATTTATAAATTTTCCTAAGAAACTAGGAAGGCTTTTCAAACCAAGGTTTTCAAGATTTAGTTGTTTTAAATATTCTACAGCTTCTTTGTTTTCATCCATCCATCTATCAATATTGGTTGCAATTTCTATAACACTGGGAGCTACTATTTCTCTCATGTTTGGTTTAGAAAATTCAATGCCTTCTGGCAGTTGCTTTTGAAGTTGATTTCTAACTTCATTGAAAACATTTATTGCATCTCTCATTAATTGCATATTAGCAGGGGGCAGAGTATGATCTGAAGCTATAGGGTATGATGCTGAAAGTGCATCAGCTCCTAACGAGCTAACTGTTGCTGCTCTTTTTCCCGCTTCTTCTGCTTTAGAATCTTGTTCTAAAGATTTTCTTGGAACAGGCAAGCTTCTTCTTGTAGCATTAGTTGTCATAAAACACCTTTTAAATTTATTAAAAAAATTACTATTCATTTATTTAATTATACACTAAATTAGATTAAAAAGAAATAATTAATTTATTATTTTAAACATGATAAACTTTCCTCTGTACACGACAAAATTTAGTTTGTAACATATCAGAATTTTAATGTCTTTCAGCAACAGCCCAATTTTGAAGATCTTTATTTGCATATTCAAGAGCC
>SDBU01002490.1_pt1 | contig 24371 bp, 25 predicted proteins | sample 2277071 | NCBI WGS metagenome assembly SDBU01 (sample SAMN10397929, study PRJNA504765) | marine sediment metagenome | isolation source: marine sediment core GS08_GC12, 126 cmbsf | place: Arctic Ocean: Gakkel Ridge, Loki's castle | collected 2008
ATCATCAATGTTAGGAGGGCGGTATCACAGATGTAAAAAGCTAAACAGCTACAATACGCAAATGGGCGAAACGTGGATTTACCAAATTTATCAAATTTGCGAGGAATACGAGGAACAGATATGATAGTTAGTCAATGTTGTGGTGCTATGCTAATAGCGATGTTTGAGGAACCGGTTTGCACTCAGTGCAAAGAAAATTGCGAGACATGGGACGATGAGGATGATACGCGGGACGATGGCGACCAAGAAAGAGATCAAGATGCAGATAGCGAATAGTGGTACAGTGGATAGGTGGTGAATTGTGAAAGCACTTAATCTATACTCAGGAATTGGAGGCAACAGGCAACTTTGGACTGACGTTGAAGTCACAGCAGTTGAGAACAATGAATCTATTGCTGCAATCTATCAAGATTTCTTCCCGGATGATAAAGTAATCATTGTCGACGCTCACCAATATTTGTTAGATCATTTCAAAGAGTTTGATTTTATATGGAGTTCACCACCTTGCCCTACACACAGTAGAATCAATACACTTTTAATTAATGGGAAAGGAGTTAAACCACGTTTCCCTGATATGAAACTTTATGAGGAAATTATATTTCTAAAGCATTTTTGTTCAAAACAATGGATTGTGGAAAATGTGAAAAGTTATTATCTACCACTGATTGAACCGCAAATTGATGGGAGGCATTATTATTGGTCTAACTTTAAAATACCAACGACAACCAAAGATGTAATTGTTAGGAACAATAAAGGACAGGTATTGGATAAGAAAATGACAGACAGGGGAATAATTATAAAAGATTTTAAAGGATATGATGGAGATAAAAGAACATTGATTAATAATTGTGTTTCTCCTGTGGCAGCGTTTAATATTCTCGAATGTGCAAGAGGCAACTACAATCATCTAAAACAGGATCAAGTAAATATATTCCAAAAATAATATTATACATTAATACTCTTTCCTTTTTAAATTCCCGCAGTTTACTACAATTAAAATGGCTGCTGATAAAAAATCTAACAATCCGGTTGATAAACAATTTAAGAACAGCCGAATCAAAAACCTAAAAGGCAAAGGATTTAAGCCAGGGCAATCTGGCAATCTAAAAGGCAGACCTAAAAAAGGTTTTGCTATTGCTGACATCTTGAATGCAACTGGTGACATTAAAGCACCTACCGACTTAACTAAAATAATTAGAGATGCCTTAGACTTAAAAAACAAACCCTTGACTATGCGAGAGGCTATGTTAATGATGGCTTATCTACAAGCAATCAAAGGCGATAGAGATGCAAGGAACTTTATATCAGACCGCACAGAGGGGAAAGCATTAGAGCGCATATCTTTTAATAATTCAGAGGCTCCCTTTGAAGTTTGGCGGTCCAAAGTAAAAGATGCAAAATGAATTTAAGGAATTATGGTTCAATCATTGCGGATACATACCTCATAAACGACAGGATAAGTATCACGAATCAAAGGCAAGATTTAAGGTTGTTGATGCAGGGCGTAGGTGGGGAAAGTCTCTATCAGCATCGAAAGAAACCGAACCAATATTACAACAAAAAAATACAAAGACTTGGATAGTCGCACCGACTTATGATCTTACAGATAAAGTCTTCAGGGAGGTTTGGAAGGAACTTATTATCGTTCAACAATTCCCTGTTAGAAGAAAATCATACAGAGAAAAGTTTATCGAATTTGAGTGGGGGGCGACTCTTGAGGGCAAGTCAGCAGACTCGCCTGATTCGCTTGTCGGTGAAGGACTTGACAAACTTATACTTGACGAAGCTGCAAAAATTAAGAAAAGAATTTGGGAACAGTATTTGCGACCCACTTTGTCAGACAGAGAGGGCAGCGTTGATTTTATTAGCACGCCTGAAGGGTTTAATTGGTTCTATGATTTATTTATGCGTGGCAAAGACCCTGACCACCCCGATTGGTGGAGCATTCAATCACCAACATGGGATAACCCTTTCATCTCTAAAAAGGACATTAAAGAAGCTAAAGCAACACTTACTAAAGAAACCTTTGATCAGGAATACGGTGCAAAGTTTACATCGTTTGCAGGACAAGTATATCCATTCGATAGAAGTGCTCATGTTAAAAAACTTAAATATCAAAGAGAGCTGGAGACATGGTGTTCTATCGATTTCGGATATAGGATGCCTTCGGTTGGATGGTACCAGGTAGGCATAGTGAAAGGCAGAGAAGAAGTGTATTTAATTAATGAATTGTCACACCTCGAAAACGTAAGAACCAATGATTTGGCTGACATGATATTATCAGAAGGATATAATAATGTTAATTACTGTGGTGACTCCGCCGGGAAGGGAGTACAAGCACAGTCAGGCAAAGGCGATATTGAGATATTCCGCAACAAAGGAATCTATGTTAAGTATAAGACTGACATAATTAGTAAGTCTATACCGAATGGTGTTGATCTAATGCGAGGGTTCTTTGAGGATGCAAACGGCGACGCTCATTTCTTTGTATCTGATAAGTGTATTGGTCATATTGCAGACTTTGAAGGGTATCGTTACCCCGAGAAGAAACAAGACAAAGAACTAAAAGACGAACCACACAAAGACGGATATTTCGATCATGGATGCGATGAGGCACGATATTTTTTTATTAATAAATTCCCAATTAAAGGAAAGTACACAGGATATATAGACTTATGATAGATATAAACGCACCAATAATTGACAAAATTAAACATACGAGATTATTAGCTGCTCAGGAAGCAAAGACTGAATGGGATGCAATGCGCGACAAAGCTGATGATTATTTCAAAGGCAGAACGGACAAAGACAAGAATTATACACGAAAATACCTAAACAGTCAAACTAAAAAAGAGGTTCCCATTGACAACAACAATGTGACTAAAAGAATTATTGAGCGCATTAGTTTGGTTTATTCGGTTGAACCGTTGAGGACTTTCTTTGATGACGCAGGTAAAGAACAACAGCCTTCGACTGAATACATTGATGCAACGAAGTTTAAAGATGAAATAATGCACGATTCCGAAAAGCAAACTAATCTATTAAGACTGATCGGAATAAAGCCTACGCTTAGAAAGAAGACCTTAAAAGACATGACTACTAATGTATTTGATTATGACATTTTGGTAGACTTTGAACCGGCGTTTGGGAAAGACCCGATGGTTCCTATTGGAGTATCGTATCCGCTAATGGCGAGATCCGAAGTAAGAAGTAAAGTTCCTGAATTGTGGGTTTATATTGACGAGGTTGATTATGTAGTCTATGATAGGAAAACACAAAAGCCAGCGTCAAGCGAGTTCCAAGTATATGAAAACCTTCTAAATCCATATAAGGTATTGCCAATAGTTTGGGTGTTTGAAGAAAAACCCACCTTGTCGTTTATAGACATTGACCCTGCGAATGATATTGTCTCAATGAATGAATCTATTAATGTGTTGGGAACTGCTCAAAGTGCTAATGTTATATATCAAAGCTATGGCGATAGGGTTATTACCGGAGTTCCGAAAGACGATCAAAACGAGGTGAAAATTGGTCCAAATGTTATTACTTTTATCCCTGACGAGGCAACCTACGAAATTCTCGCACCACCAAACACCTTAGATTCGGTTACTGCTGTATGTAAATACAAACAAAGATCGGTTGCTTTGAATTATCACCTACCACATGGATTTTTAGAAGACGACACTAATCCTGAAAGTGGGGTTGCTAAAAAAGAACGCAACAAGGAATTGCAAGACGAACGCAAGGGCGATGTTGTAAGATGGCGCAATACTGAAGACGAGATATACGATATAGAAAAGATCATTTGGGAAACGGACATGAATAAGGTTCTACCCGCAAAACAAGTAATTGATTATACCGAGACAGAAGAAATTTTAACAGTTGCAGAACAAAGAGACAAAGACGAATACGAACTTAAACATGGACTAATAAGCGAAGCCGAGATTTACTTGCGAGAAAATCCAGACTATGCGATTAAGATTAAAGATATGGATAAACGTCTTGAAGAAGTACAAACTAAGGTTATTGACGTTAACAAGGACATGAGCAAGACGGAACCAGACAAGACAGAAGAACAAAGATTAACCGATTTATTAAACGAAACACCATAAGGAGCAAAAATGAAGTACAAAAGAGCATTAATAAAAATAGTCCACGATGAAACGGGAAACTACCTTGACGAAGGCGATGTCTGTGGATTAAAAACAGTACATATTGTAAAGGGCGTTGCGTGGATTCACGTAGTGCCAGTAAAAGACAAGGAGAACTTCCCTGAACTACTCACTGCTGAAGTATTAGAAAACTTTTGTAAAGATTGTGAGTTGCCCAAAAAGAAATGAACTTAATGCCACATCTTCCATTCATAGATAGCACACAAAAGGAATTTATCGTAGCACTTGATAGAATGCGGGCAAGGGCGGTGCAGTTCTTTATCAGGTTAAAAGACAATCTTACAGCCGATCAGTTAAGGACTGTAATCGCTACCGGGATGGAGTCGTTTGTTATGAATGAGTTAAACTTCAACGGTAATATTGATAAATTAATGTTAGCTTACGATAAGATTCTTTTAGGAACTCCGAAATTCGCTGAAGTATCTGAGGTTACATTAAGAGCATTAAAGAATGTTAAACGCGCTGAGTGGGTTGCGGTTGCTAAGTTTGAGATAGGCGCAATACAGAATGAAATTTTTAACGCTTCAATTACGGGACAGTGGGAACAAGACGTAATAATTAACAACTTAGAATCAGGAGTGCAGAGTAATCTATCGAAAGGTCAGGTTGCTACTTTAATTGCCACCTCATTGGCTGTGTTTGAAAGAGGTGTAAAAACAGTAATGATGAGAAAAATGCCCGACAATACACCCATTATCTATATTGGACCACAAGATGAAAAAACCCGCGACATTTGTAATGAAATGCTTGGAGTGGGAGAGCTTACAGTAGATCAGGTAATTGCAACTTTTGGACCAAGCGTTTTGCAGGTGGGTGGTGGGCATAATTGCAGACATAGCTGGGAGTTGGTTGTATAAATGGCAAAGTCTAAACCAATAGCACAGACAGTACATATTGGTAGATCTAATATGGAAAAGTTGGCTACTAAGGTTATTGACAAGGTATTCGAGAATACGGTCTTTAGAAGTAAAGACGTAAAAGATAAACCATTTGAGAAGTATTCAGAAGGATATAAAAAGGTAAGTCAAAGCAGTAGTGGCAGTCCCGACCTACACTTGTCCGGCAAAATGATGAGGTCTTTAAAATGGTTTAATGCTAATGAAGATTCAGTGCTTGTTGGGTGGAAGGTTGATAAAAGTAAAAAAAAATTAGTTTGGAATGAAAGCAATAGGGGTAAAAATAGGCAAATATCAAAAAACAGCGGTACATTTCCTTTTGCTCCATCGGTTGAGAAGATGTTTTTTGAAGATGTGAATAAAATTCTCAATGAGAAAGTTAAAAAGACTTCATCTAAAACGGTATTTAAAATAAATATGTAGTTATTTGAAAAATTGGGATAGTGGCGGAATAGGTAACGTGCGTAAGTGATAGAGGCTTGGGGGTTACTGTTAAACAGGAAACTGTTGAAACATACTGCCAAAGCTATACGAGGCTACAGTCTAAGTGTTTAAACATATGACTTGTAGGGGACGACTTCTATGGTTGTCCCAGGGCGAGACCGGTTGGGCTGTGACTATCTACTGAAGGCCCACACTGCAGGGTGACTATACGAGTTAGAAATTATAGCATCTCTCGGCAAATCCCTGCCTATCCCAACAATTTGGGGTGGAGCGGTTGCGTTAAACGCTCTGCCTCGACAATTTGGAGGAATGGTGAACATTCAAGAAATAATGAAACAACGATTTATAAGTGGTAATAGTGTTCCTGTGGAACGAATAAGAATAACACACAAAGAAGATGACCAATTAATTAGTTTAATACAAAAACAGTCAACTTGTGGACATAGTTTTGAACCAGGCGTCACAGGAAGTAAATGCAAATTATGTGGATTGACTTTGACAAGACTTTAAAACATAAAGACAGATGAAAAATGAAAATTTTGTTTTACATTAAGAAAGATATGTTTAAATTCGCATAAGATTTAAGTTTACATAGGGAGCGGGGGAACGCTGGCTATCCTTATTATAATTCATACTACATAGGCAATGTTATGGCTAAAAAGGTGGATAGAGTTTCATTTAGAAAGGTAGGAGACAAAGGCTTTATTGTTAATGTGTCTTCTGTTGAAAACGAAGGTAAACCAAATTCAAAGTGGTGGGATGAAGAAGAAATCTTTTTAGATAAAACAAAAATGGTTGCATCTATAACCAAAACAGCCGAAAAACTTTAATAATAAAACGAAGGACTTCAGAATGAAGCAAGAAATAGCTCAGATACGAGCAGCGTATGACCAAGAAGATAATAAAATACCGGTCAAGGTTGAATCTTCCCTTAAAAAGATTGAGAAGGCATTCGAGAAACATGAAGCTACTGTCGAAGGTTTTGAAACTAAACTTCAAGACAAAGAAGCTGGAACTGACAAGCTTTATAAAGAATCAAGAAAACGAAAAGATAGAATCCAAGAGTTAGAACGAGATATGGAGGCGCTTAAAGAAGAAAAGGATAAAATCCTTACAGATACGAAACACGAAGATTATGACAAGTTAAAAACTTACTTTGATACTAACGAGAAATTGTTGGTTGATGGTAAGAAGATAACTCGCACAAAGTTCATAGAGTGGCATGGCAAAAATAAAGATCACGTTGATTTTGAAAAATGTAAAACAGGATATATAATACCTGAAGAAAAAGACGGTAAAATTGATTGGGATTCTATAGATGATGATGTTATGGTTGCTAATGACACTAAGCTCAAGGAACATGAAGGACTGGGATTTTTCGGAGGCGGAACGGGTGGAAAAGACGAACTGAAAGGTGGAAAGAGTGGAAATACCGAAGTTGTCAGGCCTTATAAGGATCAATTTATTTAAAATTTAAAAGGCGGTAATTATGCCACAAATGACACTGCGTGCTTTATCTGTTGAACAGGGTTGGGCTGGTGCGTCTTCAATAGAGTCCCTGACTAAGAAATCAGGACTATTGATGGCCGGCGGAGCAATTCCTGCTTCACACTTAATAAAGCATAAACACAAAAGATTAGACGCTCTACCAACATTTTCTTGGAGAGATGCCGGGGGTTCTCAGAGTCTGGTAACTACAAACTCTAATCTGCATGAAACAAATTTAAAGATCATCGGTACGTTAGAATCTGAGCCTGCTGATTTCTTAGTAGATTGGCCGGGTGGACCAGAGGCGTATTTCACTCAGGAAAAACCTGCGTATGAAGAAGCTTTTGGACAAGCTGCTTCTGTTGGACTGTTCTACGGAACTGATTCAACACACGGTAATGCGAAAGCTCCTGTTGGCATACATCAATATGGTGTTGCTGCGGGTAAGACAATTCAAAATGCTCAAGCTGGAGATTCTGGTTCAACTTCGAGTATTATTGCGATTAAATTCAGACCGGGTAATAACGGTTGTGGAATCTTGTTTGATCCCAACGTAACGGCTGCTGGAAACCTAATGAGTTCGGAAGTGCTAAATGGCGGATTAAAAAGAACTATTACTGTAAGCACAACCGGACCAACATCTCAAGTGGTTTATCAAGTAGAGCATACCGGGAAATTAGCATTCTTAACTACAGCAACTAAGGATATTGGAATCTATAATAGGATTCAAGACGCAACGAGCGAAAGACCAACGTCGGCAAAGATGGATGAATTGATTGATTCTGTAGAATTTGATACTGACGGAAGTACAGTATTGTTTATGAATGCTGCAACTCGCAGAATGCTAAACGTTTTAAGCGATTCAAAATTGAGTACCGATACGATTACAATGGACTTTCATAAGTTCCAGAGTTCTTGGAATGGCGTACCAATTATGATTGATAACAATCTTTTATCAACCGAAGCTAACACACTCTGGTAAGGGAGGAATATAATGGCAAATAGATACGGAAAAAACATAGTTGATGTAATGCTTAGTGATGGTCAAACATTACCTAGTTCTACTTCAGTTGATTCAACTAATATGGCTTTTGTTGGCGGGAAAACAGGCGGAAAACTTCGCATTGGTGTCTGGGCTAAAACAGCTATTTCGATTGCAACAGGGCAGTTGTTCTATATTGAGTTTCAGGCATTTACTGCTGATACTGCTGCAAGTGCGACATCGCCATTTAGTACGGCGAATGATGGGGCGCAGGCGAATATTGGTTCCGGGACACTTGAAGATAACGCACATTTCTATCCACTTCACAAGACGACCGCAGATGCACAGTTGGATTTTGCTGCTGGTGATTTGATCGTTGATTTTGGACTTCCTGAAGATAATCTAGCGTTGTTAAGCTATGACTACGTTCAGTTGAGATACGAAACCGACGCTAATGAATCTAGCGAAACAGTAGACGCATTCATTTACGAAAGCGGATAATTAACGATCAAGGAGCAGGGCTTCTGGTTGAGGCTCTGCTCCGAATTAAAGGAATAATTATGAAAAAGATATTATTTTTAATAGTATTGATTGGATTGTCCTTTGCACAGAAACCCACAACCCGGACTCCTGAAAGCACTGATTGGGTTAGAATCTTAGATTCAAACTCAATGGGTTGGGATCAGACATTAACACAAATATTTAGTGCGAGTCTTGATCCTACCTTTAATATTGCAACAATAGATTCTTTAACATTGGGTACTCTTTTAGGGAATGTTGTTTCAACAGGAACTTTAGACCCAACAATAGGAATAACCGGTGCAAGTGGCGACCGTGGTATTAATCTTTCGATTAGTCAAACCGGGACTGCATTAACAGGAACACTTACTGGAGCAAAGTTCAACTCACGAGTTAATGTTGAATCACCTTCAGGTACAGTTAGAGGTATTGATGCACAGGCAGGAAATCAAACAGCAGGATATGGATTAAGTGTAGCAACGGCAGGATATTTCGGTGTAACAAACAAAATTCCAGTTGGTGCTGTTACTTGGGGAAATGCTCGTGGTATTGAAATCAATATGGATTTGGACCAGGGTACTTCAGGGAACGCAAACACAATTACAAACGCCTATATGATTTATGGTGTTTATAATTTACCAACTGTTGCGACATATTCAACGGTAACGAATGGATATGGAATGTTCTTACGAAATGAAGCTGTTGGTGGAACCGGACAAATGCTTGACGCAGGGTTTTATCTTGACGACAAGAGTCATTCGGGTGGTATAAAAGGATGGGACTTCGGTATAGACTTTTCAGGCATAGGTGTTAATTCGGGCAGTTTTGGAACTGCTGATATTCGTGGTGCAAATGGTGAAACAATCTCAAATACAACTGATGGAGAGTGGGACTTTGGAACCTCAAAACTTACAATAAGCACAGCGTCGTTTGAAATCTTTGCTGATACATTAATAGCATTAATAGGCACTGATACGGTACGAGTAGTACCTACGAGGTAATTATGAAGAAAATACTATTTATACTAATGTTTGGAATATTGTTTGCACAGTCTGATAAGGGTATAATTGGCGGGCGAATTAAAATGCAGAATGACGTTATAGATGCTCTAAATGTTGACGATGGGTCTAGTTATAGCATAAAACAAACCTTTACTTTAGGAACTTCGGCGGACACTTCATTGTTTGTTTTTGACAATGGGTCTAGTGCGAATATTGACATGCGATGGAAAGTAAGCGGATTGGTTGCGACTACTGTCTTAATTACAGAGAACGGTGCTTTTGTTAGAAGCCCTGATGCGGTTACTCCAATTAATCTTAATAGGGGTTCATCTAATACTACAGCAATGGATACGGTCTTTGCGGTTTATGAAGACTCGACTTTAGCATCTTACTATGGTACTACTTTGTTTAATACGTCATTTGGTGCATTACAAGGCACGAGTGGCCGGATGATACTTAAAAGCGATTCTTTGACAGTGTTTAAAATAACCACAGACGCTAACACAAATAAGGTCTCACTTGAGTTTGACTGGAAAGAATATTAATGGGCAATTTCGATGTAAGCTATTGCGCTGAAGCTGATCTAAGAACTATATACCCGAACATTGCGAAATATGGCAAGAAACGGGTTGTGGCGGGTTGGGTTGCCGATTCTGACTTAACGGACAGATACAAGTCTGGTTCTGTTGGTTCAATATCACAGCTTTATAAAGATGGGATTGAACTGGGTGCTGCCGAAGCAAATTTAGCTGCGGTTACTTCTAATGGTAAGTGGTATTACGATTCTGATTTAGATGTGGTTTATTATTTCAATTCCGCAGACAATCCAAACGAACTTGATTTAGAGGCGGGTACTGACTGGTCTACTTTAGTTGCTGATGTAATATTAAGAGCGTCAAATGAAGTTTTTGCAATAATTGGTAAACCGATATTTAAACATCGCTATAAAGACAATAATTACGATTCTGTAATTGTCCATTCTGCTGCTGCCCTAGCTTGTGGCTTTTTAATACGACCTCAAAATAAAGAACTTGCGGATAATCTTGAGTTAAGATATAATAACGATTTTGACGAGTTTCCGAAAGGGATACTTCAAAAGGTTCGTGATGGAGAGATAAGTCTTTCAAATGAAATTAACCCTGCTTTGGGCGTTGGTGTTTTGGTTGAAGATTCTCTTGATTCTTCTACAACCGGTGGAATAGATGATATTCGTGGCAGTGCAGTAGAAAACGATACTTTAGAAATATCCATTGTAAACGGTGGAACCTTTAGTTATGGTACAGCTAATTCAGATATAACCTACCAAGTAAAAGGGAAGTCTTCTACAGGACTAATGACAGCTACTCTTGTTTCTGCTGCGATCATTAATGGTGATTACCAAACATTAACAAATAATATGCAATTAAGGTTTGTTCCGGGTGTTTATGTGGCTAATGACAGTTGGTATGTTAAAATTTCCCGCGAAGAAGTAGATACGCATCAAGCAATACATTCTGTTATAGCAACTTCAACATGGTAGATGTAGTTAAATACGATTCTCCTAATGATAATCAATATGCGTTGTTTATCTTTGAACCATTACAAGAATTAACGCGTAAAGAGTTTCCCGGTGTTAACCAAAAAGGTGATGGCAGTCAATCGTTTATGTTTACTGATATGCCTAATATATTAAATGAAACAAGAACTCGTGGTGAAGACAGAACTTATGGAATTCAAGTAGACTATGATTATCAAGGCGGTGATACTTTAGACCGCAAAACTCGTAAGCGATTGTCGAATATTTCAGAACGATTTAAACGAATGGTACATAACTATCGAGACTTCACAGTGCCGGTGAATTGGATAGATGAAGGTGGAACGTGGGGTAATACTACTCATACATGGGGTTCTGATGAAAGTAAATATTGTTGGGATATGGGCGTTATTACAGAAATAGATATGAACCAAGATTCATTTGATGATGTTCGAGAGGGATTTTATAGAGTTCGGTTAATTTTCCAGTGTTTTAGAGAAGAAGTTGTGAGGGAACAATGAAAGCAAAACTTAAAGATAAGCCAATTCCAAGTTTCAATAGCTTTTGCGATTTGAATACTGATGATTGGGAAAAATTAAATTTGGGTAAGATAGTAGAATTAAAAGAGATTCCTAAACTTGCCAAAGAATATTTAGTGGAGGTTAAAAATGGCAAATCCTAAAGCGTATCAGGTTGCTTTACAGAAAGAAACTGTGGCAGGAACTTTTAATGGTACGACTATGCAATTGTACAATGCTGATAGTTATATCTTGCCTGATTCTGAAATTGTTATAATGAACGATTTAAGACAAGGAGTAGGAAGCATTGCTAAAACGGTTGATAATTTTGAATGTCAAAAAGGTGTATTAAAGACTTATGTAATTAACGGAATTGCTGATACGACTACGCTGCCTTTCTTGCTTGAGAATGCTTTGAGTATTGCAATAAGCACAAGTCCTGCAAGTTTTGACGCTCCTTTCAATTACACGTCTCCAAGTATCGATCATGGAGACACAGGTCATGCTAATTGGACAAAGACGTTCTCATTGGCTTTGGCTTCTCCGTTAAGCAATACGAGCATACTTCAACCGGGTTGTATTTGTACTAATTTAGTAATAAGCGCTGGTGGTATTGGGGAAGAAAACGCAAGAGTTAAGTTTTCAGCAACGATTCAATCGAGATATATCGAAACAAGAAACTCAGCAATTCCTACTTCGATGGCAGCATATACTAATGCGTTTTATTATGCCTCACAGTTCACAGCAAAGAAAACTGTTGCCGATGCTGCTGATTCTATAATAGATGGATTTAGTTTTACTATTGACAACCCCACAGCATTTAATGGATTTCAAGGAGCAAGTGGAGACCCTGAGAACATAGAGCGTGGCGTTAATGAACTTGTAATTACATCAACAATTACAGTAAAACATACAACTGCGACAGATGTAATAATTCAACAATATGGAGATCAAGATTCTGGTAAGATTACAGAATTAAGCAATAACGCAACGTGGGCGAGTGCAACTGGGTTTGGATTCAGGGGTGTAGATGGTGCTGTAATTAGTGAACCCGCTGTAAACGAGAAGTCAAGTATGTATCTTGATATAGAACAAAAGTATTTAGCGAATACTTCTGGTGATGCAATACAAATAATAGCGTAAATAAAAAAGGAGAGAATATGAAGGTAGTAGTGTATGCGCTTGATAAAAAACTCAAGCCAACAAAAAAAGTAATAGGTGAATTTGAAGTTAATGAAATTAAACTATCTGACAGAAGAAAGTTGCATGTATTAGAGAAAAAGCGCCGTGTCCAAAGTGCCCAAGGCGTTGCTGTGGGTACGGACATTTCTAAGGCTAATATAAACATAACAATAGATGAAGACGCTTGGGGTAGATTTTATGAAAAGATTGGAGACCTGTCTGGCGTTCCTGATTCTGAATTTGAAAAATATTCTGATGATGATATAGACACAATTTTACTTCAAATTTATGAAGCATGGCAACCGTCTGAAAAAAAACAATAGGCGTTAGATTAGCTTGTTGGGTTTATTTTAAGGGAGACAGAAGCAAGAACAGACTTCCGTTTGAATCTAACGCAATAAAAGAAAAGCGGACATTTGAAACAGTAGAGGATATTTGGGATGAACTTTTATGGTTTGTATTAGAAAAAATTCCTACATTAGAAGGCAAAATATCAACGGGTCAATACTTGTGGCTAGAACAATTCTATGATTCAAGTTACATAATAGAGGACTGGGTGGTTGAATTAATAATAATGGTTAATACTTGTATGTCTGCTGAAATTCCGATCTCGTCTGACCTGTTAAGTTGTCCTGTTCAAATGGCTGATTACTTCCCCATAATAAAACAAGAAATAACTGCAATAGGTAATTTCTAATGGCAGAGTCAAGAAAAAAGTATTTATATGTAATTGGCACCAAGGGAGCAAAGAAAGCCAAGAAAGATTTAGGCGGTGTTGATAAATCAATGAAGAGGATGAGAGTTTCAACGTCTGGACTTCAAAGGGCTGTTGGTGTACTTAGAAATAAATTATTATTATTGACATTTGCAACCGCTGGAATAATAAGTATAGTTAGAACTGTTACTAAAAACTTTATTGAACAGGAAAATGCGGTTACTAAACTCGAAGCTGTTTTGAAATCAACCGGCGGAGTTGCATTGCTAACGTCAAAAGGATTACAGGCAATGGCTGCTGGGTTACAAAAAGTTACAAGTTTTGGTGATGAAACAATTATTACAGCCCAAAGTCTATTACTTACTTTTACTCAAATAGGGCGCGATGTTTTTCCACAAGCAATAGAAGCAATTCTGAACGTGAGTACGGCAATGGGAACTGACTTACAGTCGAGCGTTCTTCAGCTTGGTAAGGCTCTAAACGATCCAGTGTTGGGAATTGCAGCATTGACAAGGGTCGGGATTCAATTAAGTAGAACACAAAAAGAGCAAATTAAATTATTTGTAGCAGAAGGCAAAACCGCAGAGGCTCAAAAAATAATATTAGGTGAATTAGAAACACAGTTCGGCGACCTTGCAAGGGAAATGAGAGAGAATACAGGAGGTGAAATAAAACAAATGACTATGGCTTTTGGTGATATGACAGAAGCAATAGGAGAGGGTTTGTCACCGGCTATAATCTCAATATCAAAGACGTTGACGCTTCTTTTTGAAAATTTAAATTTTATTACGAGGTCTGCTTTTGGTAATTTAACAGAAGTTGAACTTATACAACAAAAAATAGCAAAACTTGAAGCGAAAGGGGGTAGTGAGCTTGGTCTTATTTTTCAGAGCTTACTTGGTAAGCCACAGAAGGTTAAAGACGAGATTGCGAATTTAAGGGCTGAAATAGAAGGACTTCTCGCAGTGGAAGCAGCAGAAGAAGGATTAATCATACTTACAGCATGGGCGAACACCATTGATGAAGTTAAAGAAGTTTCTGTAAGAATGCTTGAGGAGGTTACTCCTCTTTGGGGGAGTCTTGACGATACTATACAAGCATTAGACCCTACACAACAACTTCTGATTGACAATGTCGAGGAACTAACAGACGGATTAATTCAGGCAACTCTTTTCGGTCAAAAATTTGGCGATGCGATAGTTTCAAGTTTAAAAGCAATAGCTGCTGAATTAATTAAACAGGCAGCGGTATTCTTGTTGATGAATTTGTTTACAGGAGGCACAGCCTCCCTAACAGGGGCCCGAGGTTTCTTTAATTTCGCAGCTACAGGTAACTTTATACCCCCGGCTCCAAGTATTAATTCGGGCGGTGGCAATCAAGGTCCGGCAGTAATAAATCAAAATACCTTTTTAATAATAAACGATGAACAGGCAACGGAACTTCAGTCTATATTAAACAGGGCGCAGTTTAATGCTTAATTTTACCTCAGACCTTATAACTGCTTATAAAAAAGACAATACCCGTGCTTATTGGTTGCTTCGATTATATTATGGTGATGGATCTAATTTTATCGGATTTGGAAGTAAACCTGTGGTGGTTGGTAGTGATGTATATTGGGAGGCTTTGGATTTAGGTCGTTTCGGGCAATCTACAGATTTAGATGATTTCATAGTTTCTAATGGAACTATGAGCGTAACACTTCCGAATACTCCAAAGGCAGTAGAGGGCGGTCGTTTCTCTGATATGTTTGTTTCTAAAAAATTCACTAATCGCAAATGGGAATTATTCCAAGCAAGTGATGGCGTAACTTTTTCAACTAACAATATGATAGCTTCGGGAATTATAGGTGCTGATTTTGACAACACAGATACAGAGATAACGGTTTACTTAAACGATTTGTGGCTTAGATATGATATAGATATTCCACTTCGTAGGGTGACAAATGCTCTATATCCAAATGCTCCGGAAAAGAATATAGACGAACCAGTACCTATATGGTATGGTGATTTCGATGTTCAAGATAATGTTCCTGCTTCAAGTCATTTTGAAAAATTTTTTGTAAAGGGCAAGGTTCCTGCTATTATTATAGATAAGGGCGATACCGATGAGAATGTTTTTGCTTTGGCAGACTCTAATCAAGATTCAGAGATTATACTAAATCAATTAAATGACAAAAATGTTTTTATGTTTAATCAGATTTATCAATCATGCTTTGAATCAAATGTTACTGTTGTTGCTAATCCGGCAAGTGAAACCGATAACATAATAAAAATCACAGGTAATATTTTTAACGTATATATTCCATTTAAAAGAGATACAGGCGATGGAGACGCAACTATTACTAATCCGGCGAATATGTTTGATCTAGATTTTACAACTTTTGGCAATATGAATTGTCCCGCAGGATTAAAAGATTTTATTATTGCGTTGGGTGAAGTTAAAAACACAGGTGCATTAGTAGGCGCATCGCCAAACGATATAGAATTATTAGCTTTTTTTGGAACATTTACTGGAACGCCCATTGATGGAGGTGTTAAAGGTCAATTTTATGCTTACGGTATAGACCAATCAGACTGGCGTTCGTTTGCATGGAATGGCGCATCATATCAAGATTTGTTTATTGGCACTTTTTTTACAGATGAGACTCGTGATTCATTTGATATGACAGAAAAAACAATAGGAATAGCAATAGATGCATTAGGTGGAGGCAGTGGCGATGTAGATATTAAGGAATTAGGATTACAGTTACGCTTGTTTTCTAATAAAACCTATACTAGGACAATTATTGTTGGACAGGGAGCTATTGGAAATAGATTAGGACAATATCGAATTGACGACATTACAAAAGATGTTGAAATAATAGATATTGAAATGATGTTTGTCTCAGGCAAGGGCAGAGAATACGGCTCTTGGATAGATGCCGATTCCAGGACCAATGGATATAATCAAGGCGATTTAATAGAAAATCCTGTTTATATCATAGAAGACATTTTACGCAATGAACTGGGACTGACTTCAAGTGAAATAGATTATCCTTCTTTTGATGTGGCGGGGAACACTACAAACGGAACTATTGGGAATGTATTTAACGATTCTGTGGTTGATATTAAATTCGCATTTAGCCAACATAAGCTAACTACTGCTAAAAGTTTAATTAGGAAAATTTGTAAACTGTCAGGTCTTTATTTCTTTTGGAGCGCAGGAAAGGCTAAGGTTGTTGCCCGTAAACGGTCTTATTCCGCAGTGGATGACACTATTGATTTTAGATATATTGCTTATCCGTCGCCTGAAAACTCAGGTGTACAAAAACCTAAAACAAGCATGACGGGCTTTAAGGATATTATAAATTACATATCTGTAAAATATGCCTTTGATTATGGTGCTAATAAAACTATTAAATCTCGCACTCCAGATGATAATGCTTCTTTGGAGGATTCTACTTCACAAACAGACTATAATCAAACCTTAAGGGCGACAATTGGTTTTGATCTAACTTTAGACGAAACAACTGCTGATAATTTAGGCGAAGCGTTAATTAGTTATTTAAAAGATCGTAAGTCTATAATCGAAATTGAAACGACATCGCCACGTTGGAACCATTTAGAGAACACGGATATAATTAATATCGATAATTTCACAAGCGACTTTACTTTGTTTGGAACTGAGATAAGTTTAACAAATACTTTTATGATAATAAACAAATCAGCTACTTTGAACGGATCAAGATTTAAGTTGGTTAAATTACCAGGAAGCGTATAATGAAATATGTATATCCAATAGATTTTGATGCAACAATGACAGAAGGCACTTCTGATGGTTCTACTTTTACGGCAGGAGACGCTTTTACAAATGAATACAGATTAAATGACGGTGCAATAGATTTAGGGGCTTCTGCTTTAACTTCGGGAGATGCTGTAATGTTTGATTACGGTTCGGGAGTTACAGTTACTCCCGATTCTTTTGCTATGTATATTGGCACAGGGCACGCTTCGACTTCTGCTATTTTGTATAGTTCTACTGATGGGACCAATGTTACTTCTCGCGCAACTATTTCAGCAGGAGATTTAACAAATGCAGGTTGGTATTTAAAAACATTTACAGGAGTTGCTGCAAGATATTGGGTGTTGCGATTTACAGGGACAGTTTCGAGTTTTATACCGAACGAAGTTTTCTTTTCAAATACTTTTACTTTCCCGTGGCGGTATGATTTAGGAGCAACGGAACAAGCGCAATTTGGAGTTTCTTTAGTGCCAGGTCAAGGTGGTGGAGAGTTTACAAATAAGAATCATAATGAAAAGACTTTGAGAAGTTGGAATTGGAGGACATTCTCTGAAGCAAACAAAACAGCGTACAAAGCAATGGTTACTGCGATAGGTGGAATTTATGCAAAGATTTTATGGTTTGATGATACTACTTACCATTGGATAAGATTACAAAACACGCCTACCTATACAGAACAGACTTTTGGAGCGTATGGATTAGGTCAACCAACAAGGAGTCAATTACAATGAGATATTTATTAATATTGTTGTTTTTGGTAAGCTGTAAGTCTCCGACAGAAACAGAGAATAAAATATGCGGAACTGTTTACACTGAAGATGATTGGTTCTTTAATTACACAACACATATTATAGTAGAAGATATAACTTACTTTGTTGAATCTTCTGATATTGAATTAATGTATGAATTAAATCAACTTCAATTGGTTTATGTATGTTTATACTATAACAGTATTGATGGCAACACAATAAATATTTATGATTATAAATAAGGATAAATGATGAGATTTTTACTTATATTTTTACTTAGTTTTTTGTACGCACAAACAGACCACTTAGGCTCACAAATCTTTTCAGAGACATACGATCAAATATTACATATCGGTAATGGCGATTCTTTTGATTCGGGATTGCATATAGTTGAACGCTCGGATGCTAATAAAACCACAGTAGATTCAAGTGCTTTAGCGATTGGCGATTCTTTGGTTGGAGCAAGGACTGGAATGCACTTATTACAAGGTGGGGTTGAAATTACAGCTTCGGCAGCCGATTTGAATTTATTACAAGATTTGTCGAGTCATAGTATTTTATATGATTCTAGTAATGTATTTGTAAACGCTCCAAGAACTATTTACGGATGGTCTCACGATTTAACTTTTTCTGCAAGTGATTTTAATACAATAGCGTGGACTTCCGGGAGTTTGTATTTTACTAACTTAGATACCTTCAGTATCGTAAGCGGTAATACAGGAAACATCTCTGCGATAACTTGGATATACTTTAATGAAAACGCCTCGAGTACGGTTTTACAAACTACAACGAATGGCGGTAGTGCTATCGGTAATAGCAAAATTATAATTTGTGTTGGTGAGGATGTTACTTCGGGAAAAGACGCTGTATTTCAAGTGTTTGGTAATTCCGGACAAAGTTCTCTAATCGGTACAACTCAAATTGAGGACAATTCAATTACTACGGGATTAATTTTAGCAAATACTATTTTAGCAGGAGACATCGCAGCCAATACAATTACGGGTAATGAAATTTTAGCAAATTCGCTTACAGTTAATGAAGTTAATTTTAGCACTGTTCCAGCCGATTCCTTGCTTACTCAAATTAATGGTGGCGGGGGGGTTTTATTTATTACTGCCGATGTGATTAATGCCGTTAGTTCAAGCGGTTCGGGACAAAGAATAGTTATAAGTCCTGCTGATAATAGATTGTATTTTTACGATGCAAGTGGTGAAATTTTAAGAATTGGAGAAGATGTAAACGGTAATCTTGATGGCATTAAAATAACTGATGGAACATTATACGTCGAAGTTTCTACTGGCGTTGGTAATGTTGCTGTTCGAGGTGTAGTATCTCCTCCGTCGGGAGCTGGTGGAATAGGTGGAAGTTTTTCATCAACTACATCCGCTAATGCTTATGGAGTTTTTGCTACGGCTGCTAATGGAAGTGTTAGTTATGGTGTGCGTGGTGCAGCAAACGGAACAAATATCAATTATGGTGTGTATGGTAATGCCTTTGGGTCTGGTACTAGTAATTATGGAATATATGGTCGTGCTGTAGCAGCAACTACAAACTGGGCTGGGTATTTTGAAGGGAATGTGAATGTAACTGGAATTTTAGATGCACCAACTTTAAACACAGGTCAAGGCGATAACGAACTTTACGACATGGATCAGAATGTTCAAACATCTAATTCTCCTGCTTTTGTAGATTTAGAACTTACTGGAGAAGCCTTAACCATAGAAGAGATTGCGTCTGCTCCTGCACACTCGGCAGGACATGGAAAGCTTTGGGTAAAAAACGATGCACCAACAAGACTTTATTTTACAGATGATAGCGGCAAGGATGACTTAATTCCACAAGTAGGAGTGAGGACTGCAACGGGACATGGTACTGCATGGGAAGGCAAATTTGAAATTAACACTTTTGATAACGCATTTTATGTTTTTGCTGATGGGGCTTGGAGAACTTTAGCGAGCTGGTAATGGACTTTTACTACGACTCAATCAATATGCGTTTTCCCGAAAAAGGTTCAGTTACTGCGGGTGTTTTTACACCATCTGATACGACTGCCAATGTAGGTCTTACAATGGATGACTCTATAATATTAACGACTAATTTCGCAGGAACTACTCCGAAGGGAGTTAGATATACTGCTGATAGTTTTGCAGGAACATTTGTTTATAATATTAATGAGTTTCTTTACGATATTGACGAATACATATATAATATAGGTTCTGCCGGTTCGGGAGTTGCTACGCATTTATTAATCAATAGATTAAGCGGGACTCCAAACGTTCAAGTCTGGGTTTCTGATGAATCTATAACAGGGTATACTAAAATATTTGATAGTGTGATAGAAGATAACGAATGGAGCATTAACGCAATTACGCAAACCTCGGCGAGTTATTTTGTGGTTCAATTTACAGGAACTTATAACATAGACGTTGGCGAGATAATCTTGGCTCAGAAGATTTCAGATTTATACCGCTATGACAGAGGCTGGACAGAACAGTTTAGACCGAACGTAACTTTAAAAGGTGCTTATAATGGCGGTGAGTTTGCTAATAAAAATAATATTCCGTTAAATGATAGGTCTTTAAACTGGGGTGTATTAAATCAAACTCACAAAAACAAAATCGAAACTTTAAGAAATGGCGTTTATAACAATGGTAAGTATTTTCTTTTAGTAGATGATAATAGAAAATTTAGTAAATTACAAAACAACGTAGTTTTTAATAACGTTGGATATAGACATTATTCTACGTCATTAAGTGTAAGGGGTTCTGCATGAAAAAGATATTATTTATTATATTATTTAACGTACTCTTTGGACAGATAGAAAGTCTTGAGACTCAGACAATCGGACATCCTGACAACACTTTTTTAGGACAAATAAGGTTTCCTGACAATGATGGTGTTGGTGCAACTTTAAAAAGACTACACGACGGAGTTGGTGATACTACAGCTTTATATATCAGTATAGATTCGGTTAAAGTTGCGGGTGTGTTTCAAGCAACTTCTATTGCAGGGCTTCCAGCTTTAGAAACCGATCCGATCTTTTTAGCACAAGTTGGCGATTCTATTACTACAAGAATTGACTCTACATATATAGGTGGAAAGAGTTTTGTACCCGACTTAGAACTAACTACACATACGGCTAGTGCTCCTGCTCATCACACAGCTACAGTTAGCGGTGATATTAGCCACGATGCAATAAACGATGTATCTACTTCAGATCACCACGCCAAGACCGTTTCGGGTGATATTAGCCACGATGCTATTAATGACGTTTCAACCTCAGACCACCACATTAAGACAGTAGATAGTAATTTAGATTCAATAGGTATCGGTGCTTTGGGCTTTGTTCCTGATTTAGAGTTCCAAGATTCATTGTTGGTACATAGGACTGCAATAGATTTAAATTCAGCGAAAGTTACTAATGTTTCTACAGATTTATCAGAAGGAATATCAACAGAAACAACGGTTGATGTAAATTCTTCTGATGGAACTAATGCCACTTTAGTTTCTGCTTCTACTTTGCGAGCTGGTGTTTTGACAAAAGGAAAGTGGGACGAGATTGTCGCTAACAGTTTAAAAGCTACCAACACAGACGACCAAGTATTTGACGTTTCAACATTGACTGGTAATACTCTTAGTTTATCATTGGAAGACGATGGAGAGGCAACTAAAACTTTTGATATTTCAAGCACTACAGCAGTAACCGCCAATACAGCAAAGGTTACTTACGTTCAAAACGTCCGAGATGGTGGGGTTTCAATTTCCACTGCTCCAAGTGATATGGATTTTTTAGGGGCTGATTTTGCAGTAGTAGATACAGGTAAACCTGATTCTGTTAGTATATCTATTGTTGATTCTGGAATTGATCACGATCAGACTACTAATTTTGATGGTAATAAACATGTAGATCATACTGGGGTTGATTTAACCGCAGGAGATGGTTTAAGTGGCGGTGGAACTATTGCCTCAAATAGAACTTTTTCTATTAATCTTGATTTTGATGGTGGCTTAGAAACGGTTGATGATTCAGTAAATATTAAATTAAATGGATCAACTTTAGCTTTAACAGCAAGTGGCTTAGCGGTTAATGACATTTCAAGTGTTGAAACTGATCCTGTATGGATAAGCGACTCTACAGATTATAGATTGAAAACTACTGATTTAGCAGGTGATGTAACCGGTCCTTATTTGACGACCGTTGTTGGAAACGATAGTCATAGTCACGGAAGTGGCACAATTACAGAAGCAGACCCGTTATCTTTATTGACCGCCGGAACCGACAATGTAAAAGATACTCATGTAGATTTTGGTTTGGGTGCAAGTCAAGTTTCTGCTGCAGACATTCCCATTGTACTGGGTGCGGGTTCTCCCACAATAGACCAACTACAGGAATATATGGACAATATCGGTTCTTCAGGATTCTTTTTAGGCGGTGAATTGTCTGATGGTGGAGCAGGAACTCTTGACGTTGCGGCGGGTTCGGGATTTATAAGAACTACAAACGATGAAAATGCAGAATTACAATCTTTTAAATGGAGTGCTTCCTCAACAATAGCGGTTGCAGACAACACGACTCAATATGTTTATGTTGATGATAGTGGCGTTATTTCTTTAAGTACTGATGAGTTTTTAGAAACGCCGGATAAAATCCAAATTGGCGTAGTTACGGACGAAGGCGGTGCTATTATACACGTGTTTAGTCTTGGAGTTCGTCTTCAAGAAAGCATAGGTGCTGCCGGTAGGTTTATGCGGCACGTTCTCGGAATTCAACGAAACAATAGGCTTGGTGGATTAATTTTTGGTCAATCGGGAGATGCCAACAGGGACGTAACAATGACGGCGGGTGAACTGGAATGGGGAAGAACAACTTATACAATTTCGTCCTTTAACACAGCAGGCGCAGATACATTCTTTACATACTCAGCTAGCGGTCAAGAGGTTAATAATGCTTCCCAGTGGCCTAATGAACAATATGATAACGCAGGAACCTTAACAACAATGGGTAATAATAAATGGGCTAATTTGTTCTTTTGGTTAGAACCAGATGACCATATTGTTATGGTATTTGGTCGTGCCCAATTTTCTACTGAGGGGCAAGCTGATAACGAGGAGACACCAAGTTCTTCATTACCAAGTAGAATTAGTGAAACAGGATTTCCAGTTTCAAGGTTTACATTCCAAAAATCGGCAAATACAGCAACCATATCAACTGCTTTTGTACCATTGTTTACAAATGCAGGAGTAACTGGACATGAAAATTTAGCAACACTTGCCTGGACATCAGCAGGTCATACAGGCACAGCTTCAACTTTTGCAGGATTTGATGGGGGGGGTGCTGCGGCTGAATACACAGAGGCTAATTATATTTTAGCTGCCGGTACAAGAGCTTTTTCTGGGAATCAATCTTTCGGAGATAATAATATTACAAACGCAGGAAGGGTTGAAGCTGATGTACTTGCTGCTGATGATAATATATCAATAACTGTTGAAGATTCTACATATTTTGCCAGTTCGGTTAAATTAGATGGTTTGTTTATTACTAAAGACCCATATATTGACGTAAGGGCTTATGGTGTGGTTGGTGACGGGGTAACGGATGATACACAAGCACTACGAGATGTTTTTGCGGCAATTCCTGCCGGTGGTGCTATTGTATATTGGCAGTCTGCTATGAATTGTTTAATAACAGACACTCTTGAGATAACAACTGATCACGTAATATTAGAAGGAAATGGTTCAACAATAATTATACAAGGCGCAACTACTGCCGGTGGTGGTGGAAACTTTGATGATGTGGGTGTTTTTACTATAACTGCGGATAATGGAGCAATAGTTAGAAACTTTACTTTTGATGCTGATAGTTCTTGGGTCTATAGAGGTTTTTATTTTGTAGGTGGGGCAAAACACATCTTTGATAATTGTATTTTTACAAGTTTTCGTTATCCTTCATTAAGTTATGCGGTTGATAATTTAAGCTCTGCTATAACACTTGCTGTAGATACAAGTTCAGTTATAAGTAATTGTAAGTTTATTGATGTATTTTACCAAACCATAGATGGCACTGCTCTTACTAATAGCAATACAACTAATGGCTCGAAGCTAGGAAGATGTATTGATACCCACGCTACTGGTAACGATTTGTTAATTGAGAGTAATTCTTTTTACCAAACAAGAACTACAATAGTCTTATCTTCTAACGATGTTGTTATTGTAGACAATATATTTGATACTTGGAGTGATAATGCAATCTATGAGGATATTGATAATTTAAGGGTAGAGAACAATACCTTTAGAAATGCTGCTGATGAGGGTATTACTACTAAGGGAAATAATAAAATTTTTACTAATAATATATTTATTGACTCCGGAGTTAATCCTATCTCCTTTTTTGGTGATAGTGATGGTTATGTAA
>SDBU01002491.1_pt1 | contig 24368 bp, 31 predicted proteins | sample 2277071 | NCBI WGS metagenome assembly SDBU01 (sample SAMN10397929, study PRJNA504765) | marine sediment metagenome | isolation source: marine sediment core GS08_GC12, 126 cmbsf | place: Arctic Ocean: Gakkel Ridge, Loki's castle | collected 2008
TTTTCTTGACTAATTATAACAACATGTATACAGATATGAACTGCATCAGGGATGAATAACAGCGGGTATGATGTCTCGGCTATATAATAAGCCGACAGAAATTACACATCGAAATGAAGTATTGAAAATAGGAAGAGAGGATGAAAAGTGATTCCATTAAACGAAATACAACTGCCGAATTGATGAATGCGGGAATCCAGGCATTTTGCCGGAATTTATTTAGACCTTACACAAAAACGGGCAAAGGAAAGGGGGTGGTAAAAGGAAATGAAGTAAAATTAAGTTTGTTGTGATGAAGAGTTAATAAGCTTTATGTGAACCCGTATCTTTAAAACGAAAGGAGAAAAAAATGAGAAAGTATTTGGGAATTACAATAATAATGAGCGTTTTTATGATTTTTCTCATTGGCGGTGGCCCGGTAAGTGCAGGGGACACCTTTAAAGTGGGTATCTTGTGTCCAATCACAGGAACACAGGCCGTGATGTCTGAAGACCTGGCAACAGGCTTTAAGCTTGCGGCTGAGGAAATTAACGCGGCCGGTGGTGTAATGGGAAAGCAGGTTGAATTGATTATCGAAGATACTGAAACCCGGCCTGCTGCTGGAATGGATGCCGCACGAAAATTAATAGAGATAGATGGGGTAAAGGTCCTATTGGGTGGATTTTCAAGCGGCGTTTCCTTACCGATCGCCAAGTACTGTCAGGAGAGAGGAATTCTGGCGATTTTCTCACCATGTTCTTCTCCTCTTTTCAGTGAGGTCGGCAGCTATATCTTTTTGACAAACGCAACGGATATGGCCAAGGGAAGAGTCATTGCAGATTTTTCTGTTGGGGATTCGGGTAAAAAGAAATTTGGCCTGATGTTCCCGAACAACGCATTTGGGGTTGCCCTGTTGGAGCAAACCATTATAAACCTGGAAAGACTGGGTGCTGAAATAGTCACCAAAGTAGTTTATGAGTTAAATAAGGTGGACTACAAGGCTGAACTGGAAAGATTGTTTTCAAAGAACCCTGAAGCGATTATCGGCACCTGGTATGCCAAGGAAGGCATGGTGACCGCCAAGCAGGCATATGAGATGGGATTGCTCAACGTGGATAAGGTGCCCTGGTATTGCCCCGAAATGCAATCAAGTTTTTCAACGGCTCTAAATGAAACCCCCCGGGTCATTGAAGGCATTAAAGGACTCAACCCGCTTCAGGCCGGCTCTCTTTACACAGAGAAGTTTAAAAAGAAGTTGGGCCGTGAACCGATAACAGCCTATGGTGCTATGAACTACGATTCCTTAATCATGGTCGCAATGGCTGCCAACTTTGCCCAATCCACGGATCCAAAAGCGATTAGAGACAATTTACGTAAAGTTGACGACTGGCACAGGGGGCAATCTACTGGAGGAGATAAGAGATTCGACGAGGATGGATTGCAGGGATACGGGAATTATGAAAAAGTGATTATAAAGAGTGGAAAAATTGTTTCATATTAATAATAATCCCGACCTCAGTCGAGGCTGATTGTCTGATGTTTAGATTGACAACTCACAAAACAGGCGACCCCACCGATCCGATCCGGTCGGTGGGGTTTCTTTTGCGTGAGCCCTTAGTATCTTAATTGTAAATTTTGTTCATTTTATGGCAAAAAATATTTTATCCCTGCGACCTCTGCATCTTGAGCGAAGCGGGCGGTGAAAAAACCTAACCGCACAGGTTGAATATTTGAGGAATTCTGCCAATCTTAACACGATAATTCCGATCAAAACAGTGGAGCGAATCCCGACACAGACGGAACACAAATAGTCAATAATCAATATTCAATTTGGTTCCTGTTTATCCGCGTTTGTAATTGTTTCTCATTTTCTCTCAGGCACATTTACTGACATGACTCTATGGTGCTGAAATATGAACTTTCCCCAAATAATAGCAAACAGTCTGATCAGAGGTTCAGAACTGAGCCTGCTCGCTATCGGGCTTACAATGATTTTTGACATTCTGAAATTCGCCAATTTCGCTCACACTGATTATGCCGTCCTGGGCGCCTTTATTGCCTATTCACTTAATCAGACCCTCGGCCTGAACCTGGTTTTTGCAATAATACTGGCTGCATTTTTTACCGGATTATTTGGGATCGGCATGGACAGGGTTCTTTTCAAACCCTTGAGAATCAAAGGTGCTCAGCCGGTATCCATAATGATAATCTCTTTGGGCGCCGCAATTGCATTAAGAAACATTATGAGATTGATATGGACCAGCGGTGCAAAGACATATGGAATACCGATAAAAAAACCTCTTGTAATATTGGGGGCAAGAATAACAACTCTTCAGTTGGAAATAATTCTTGCTGGATTACTTTCCATGATAGCATTTCATCTGCTATTGCACCGAACAAAATTCGGGAAATCCCTGAGAGCAATATCCGACAACAGTGTGCTTGCCAGCGCCTGTGCCATTGACTCAGAGAAAACGATCAGGTGGATGTGGTTTTTGGCATGCGCCTATGGTGTTTTGGGAGGAACCATGATTGCAATGGAGCACCTCCTTTATCCCAGGCTGGGCTTTAATATAATTATCCCGGTCTTTTGCGCCACAATCCTGGGAGGTATTGGCAATCCCTATGGGGCAATGGTAGGGGCACTGATTTTGGCCTTTGCTGAAAATGTGATTCTCTCTTTTGATTTTAGCTGGTTGATAAATTTAGGCGGATTATTCAACTTTGATACGATTCAAATAAGCACAGGTTACAAACCTGCAATTAGTTTTGTAATTTTAATCATTGTTCTGTTATTTAAGCCAACCGGTATTATAAGGAAGAATTGAGATGCCTATAATCAACTTTATCATTTATCTTCTTATTATGATCGGCATATACAGCCTGCTTGCCATGAGCCTTAACTTTCAGGTTGGTTTTGCGGGCCTGATTAATTTTGGCCAGGTTGCCTTCTTTTGCATAGGAGCCTACACGTCTTCACTCCTGGTACTAAAAGCGGAAACACCCATAGTCGTAGGTTTTTTAGGAGGGATGGTTTTAAGCGGGTTGTTCGGTTATCTGATAAGCATTCCGACAAAGTCTTTAAAGACTGACTACTGGGCGATTGCAACCCTTGCCGGCGGTGAGGTGATAAGGCTGATCGCTCTAAATGAACAATGGCTGACAGCAGGCGCTTTCGGTGTTATGAGCATTCCCCAGCCATTAAGATGGCTCTTTCCCAAAGACAGTTACTCTCTTTACTATTTTTTCTATCTCCTCATTGTTGTCGCCTGTGTGGGAATAATTTTTTTTATCTTATCTCTGCTGACGGACTCTCCATTTGGAAGGGATATTAAGGCGATAAAGGATGAGGAAGATCTCTGTTTGAGTTTAGGAAAAAACACCCGAAAAATAAAACTGCAGGCCATGATCGTGGCAGGAATGATTGCCGGCCTGGCCGGTGCGATGTTTGCCCACTACATAACCTATATTTCTCCTGAGAACTTCAGGCCTATCGAAACGTTTCTTATGTGGGCCATGATCATAGTGGGAGGAAGGGGGAACCACCTCGGCGCTATTCTTGGCGCCGTGGTTATCCAGTTATTAAACGTTTCCACCAGATTTATTGGTGGCTATGTGCCGATCGGCTCTGAATTTATAGGCTCGCTGAGAATGGTTATAATCGGTCTTTTAATAATCCTGTTTGTTTCATTTCGACCAGAAGGGTTGGTAAAGGAGAAAAAGAAGATATACGATTAAAAAGATTAACAAAGCGCTGGGAGTGACAAAATTTATGTTGACTATTAGAAACCTGGAAAAGAGTTTCGGCAGCCTGAGGGCATTAGATCGAGTATCACTTGAAGTTGAAGGCGATTCCATCGTGGGACTGATAGGTCCCAACGGTTCGGGGAAAACCACGCTATTTAATGTTGTTTCAGGCTTTTATGAAAAGGATGGGGGGGAGGTTCATCTTAAAGGAGAGAGGATCGATGGCCTGATGCCGGACAGGATTGCAAAAAAAGGGCTTTGCCGAACCTTTCAAATTGCTAAGGCTCCTGAAAAATTAACCGTATTGGAAAATATGATGTTGGCGGCAAAAAACCAGATTGGAGAGAATCCATTTAGCGCCCTGTTCATGCGCAGACAGATCTTAAAGAGTGAAAAGGCCAATTTAGATAGAGCAATGGATCTGCTTGAAGTTTTGCAACTTATTGACTTGAAAAACGAATATGCTGCCAATCTATCAGGTGGACAGAAAAAGCTTCTCTCACTGGGAAGGGTTTTTATGTTGGATCCCGATTTGATATTGCTTGATGAACCTACTGCCGGTGTTAACCCTACACTGACCATGCAGTTAATGAATGTGATAAAAGAACTTCAAAAAAGGGAACACAAGACTTTTTTTATCATCGAGCACAGCATGAAGGTCATCAGTCATGTTTGCGATAAGGTTTTTGTGCTGAATTTTGGGAAAAAAATGGCTGAGGGAACACCGGCAGAGATTCAACAGGATGAAGAGGTACTGGAGGCTTACCTGGGCGGCGCCTGAAAAAACAATTTTTGGGAGATTCGAGTAGTATGAGTTTATTAGAGGTAAGTAATGTAGTTTCAGGTTACGGAAGTACGGATGTCCTGCATGGTGTTTCCGTGAACGTTGATCAAAATGAGATTGTGACAATCATCGGACCTAATGGGGCTGGAAAATCAACGTTGTTCAAGACAATAATGGGGTATCTGATACCAAGCACCGGAAATATCTCTTTTTTAGGAGAGGATGTGACAAAATTAAAGCCAAATAAAAAGGTGGAGAGAGGCCTGGCCTATGTCCCACAGCTTGAAAACATCTTCCCTTCTCTGACTATTCGAGAAAATTTGGAAATGGGAGGTTACTCAAAGGATATTGAAGCTATAAAAAAAGGAATAGAACGAGCTTACAGCGCTTTTCCTATTCTGAAAGACAGGAGCAATCAAAGAGCGCGTACACTTAGTGGCGGGCAAAGGCAAATGCTGGCTCTGAGTATGGCGCTCATGACTCAGCCGGCTCTTTTGTTACTAGATGAGCCATCGGCCGGGCTCGCCCCTAAGGTTGCGGAAGAAGTTTTTAATCAAATAAATATACTGCATAAAGAGGGGATAGGAATCATGATTATTGAACAGGATGCTCACAGGTCCTTGAGCATATCTGACAGGGGATATGTTTTGACCATGGGCCAAAACCATTTTGACGGATCTGCCGATAAGATTCTGGGCGACGAGCAAATAAGAGAGGCCTTTTTGGGCGGTTGATTGCCAATAAGGGCAATGACAGCGAACTGGGGACAATATGAAGTTTACAAGAATGTTGACGGCAATCGATGCGCACACTGAAGGAAATCCGGAACGGGTGGTTACCGGCGGGATACCCTCTATCCCGGGCAGAACTATGCTTGAGAAATCAAAGTACGCACGGGATAACCTGGATTACCTCCGCACGCTGTTAGTTGATGAGCCCAGAGGGCACAGCAATATGTATGCTGCCCTTATTGTTCCACCCGCCGTGGATGAGGCTGACTTTGGGGTGTTATATTTAGAACCGGGTGGATATGTTACCATGTGCGGGCATGGAACGATTGCGATCTGCACAGTATTGGTGGAGACGGGGATCATAGAACCCCGTGAGCCTGAAACCGAGATCGTCCTTGATACGCCCGCAGGAATTGTGCGCGCCAGCGTGTCTGTAAAGGATGGAAGGGCCGAATCGGTAACTTTCCAGAACGTTCCTTCTTTCCTCTATAAGACGGACGTAGAGATTGATGTCCAGGATGTTGGGAGAGTGAAGTTAGATATCGCCTATGGAGGGAATTTTTATGCCATTTTACCGGCAGAAAGTGTTGGGCTGAAAGTCGTCCCAGAGTATGCGAATGAAATCATAACGTTGGGAACAAAGATCTGGAGGTCGGTCAATGAACAGGTAGACATCCAGCACCCTGAAGAACCGGAGATTGATTGTGTGAACTATGTGGAGTTTTCCGCCCCGGCTACTCATCCAAAGGCGACGATGAAGAATGCAGTGGTGGTACCCCCTGGGGGCATGGATCGGTCTCCGTGTGGAACGGGGACAAGTGCAAAGATGGCCATACTCTATGCAGAAGGGAGACTTGGCCTGAATGAGGAATTCGTTCACGAAAGCATTATTGGAACTCTGTATTATGGCGAACTCATAGAGGAAACGATGGCAGGAAAATATCAGGCTGTAGTTCCAACCATCAGGGGCAGCGCCTATATCACCGGGATTCATCAATTTGTGGTTGACCCAAAGGATCCATTTCCTGCCGGGTTTCGTCTCGAAAAAATAGAAAAACTGTATGGTTTTGGATTTAGGGAATAATTGAAAGGAGGACATTACATTGAAAGAACTTAAAGGAATCTGCGCAGCGCTGTGCACCCCGTTTACGGAAGATGGTGAAAAAGTTGATGAAGCAGCATTAAAAGATCACATTGATTCCATGTTGGAGACCGGGATACATATCATCCTGGTTTGCGGCGGGACCGGCGAATTTGCCTATTTACGACCCGATGAAAGAAAAAGAATCGCTGAGGTTGCTTCAAAGCATATAAACGGCAGGGCAGGCTTTATGGTTCAGACCTCCACCGTTAACACGGCTGATGCAATCGAATATGCAAAGCATGCCGAAGGCGTTGGGGCCGACTGTCTGCTTATTCTGCCTCCCTATTTTGAGGGGCCTGACAGTGAAGGAGTCTATTACCACTATGAAAAGATATCTGAGGCTGTCAAGATTCCGATCATGGTTTACAATATTCCGGTACATTCGGGTTTTGATATTACGCCGGGTTTTTTCAAACGTCTGACGGAGATAGATAATGTCCGGTACATCAAGGATAGCACCGGTGATCTCCTGCGAATACAGGAACTGCTTGCCACCGGGGCAAAGGTTTTTAACGGCGGAGATCCCATTGCCTTCTTTAGTCTGACAGCCGGATGTCCCGGCTGCGTGTGGGGAGCCCCCAATGCTATGCCAAAAGAGGCTGTTGATCTTTACAATTATGTCACTTCAGGGAAGCTGGAAGAAGCAAGGGATTTATGGAAACGGATGTTCCCTGCCAATCATTTTTTCTGGACCCATGTCTATAATGCAGCGGTAAAAGCGGCAACGAACCTGTCCGGGAGAAAAGTGGGCCCATGCCGTAAGCCCGTTCAGCCATTGACCGATTCTGAGACGGAAGGATTGAAGGAGGCTTTGAAACCTCTGAGCATATGAACGAATTATAGCGTATATCAACAAATTAAGCAGTAAGATCATAGGTGTTGCTATAAAAGTACACAAAGCTCCTGGACCTGGTTTTTTTGTTTTCCGGCCTCTCAGCGGAAAGCAAAAAAGAGATAAGCCTCAGCCTCCTCGGTGGTGAACAATCATAAAACTCATACGATTAAGAAAATCCGAAATATTATAAGAGGTATTTACCATGAAAATCACTCGAGTTTTTTCATCTATTGACACCCATACCGGCGGTGAACCGACAAGAACCATCACTGGAGGGTTACCTTATATCCCTGGTAAAACCATTGTTGATAAAATGATCTATTTGAAGGAAAACATGGACTGGATTCGCACAGCCCTGATGTTTGAACCCAGGGGTCACAGCGTTATGTCGGGTTGTATTTTAACTGAACCTATTCACCCCGATGCGGATCTCGGCGTCATCTTTATTGAGACAGGCGGCTATCTGCCCATGTGCGGGCATGATACCATAGGCGTTGCCACCGCTCTTGTGGAAACCGGGATGGTAAAGGTAGAGGAACCGGTCACACACATAGCGCTGGATACTCCCGCAGGCTTGACCCGTGTAAGAGTGCATGTTGAAAACGGATCCGCAAAAAGTGTAACCTTCAGAAATATCCCTTCCTTTGTATTTACAGAAGACGTAGAGGTCGACGTCCCAACGGTTGGGAAAGTCAAAATGGATGTTGCTTATGGGGGAAACACTTATGCGATCCTTCCTGCCGATGCATTGGGCATAAAAATCTGCCCTGAGAATGCGAGCAAACTGCTTGAAAAAGGGAGGATTATCAGGAATGCCGTCAATGCCCAGGTCAAAATCCAACATCCCGAAAATGACTTTATCAATGAATGCACCCATGTGGAGTTTTATGGTGAACCGACCATCCCGGGCGCTCATGTAAAAAACACTGTTATTTTTGGTGATGTGGGAATCGATCGATCACCTTGCGGCACAGGCACTTCAGCCAAATTGGCAACCTTGTATGCCAAAGGAGAGATAAAACTGAATGAGGAGTTTGTGCACGAGAGCATCATTGGAAGCATTTTTAAGGCCCGTGCAGTTGAGGAGACCAAAGTGGGACCATACCCTGCCATCATCCCTGAAGTGACCGGCAGCGCCTATATAATAGGAATCAACCAATTATTTATAGATCCGGATGATCCGCACAGGTACGGATTTCTTTTAAGTTAATTTACGGAGTGAGCGATGCGCATTGAAGATCATCCCATTTTAGGGAAAGTCGAGAGGGGAAGGAAGATCACCTTGAAAGTGAATGGGGAGTCCGTAATGGCCTTTGAGGGAGAGACCATTGCCGCGGCGCTGATAGCTTCGGGACGACAGGTTTTTCATTACACCTTAAAACGAAAGGAGCCTCGCGGGGTATTCTGCGCCCTGGGGCGTTGCACCGATTGTGTGATGGTGGTTGATGGTCAGCCGAACGTGCGCACCTGTGTTACTTTGGCCCGGGATGGCATGGCCATCCGGACTCAGGTTGGGCGGGGACAAAGAGAGACCCTTCGAGATCAAGGAAAGGGCGAGGGGTAGTGTTATGAAAAAAGTCGAGATTGCTGTTGTAGGCGGAGGACCGGCAGGAATGGCGGCTGCTATTGAAGCGGCCAGAGCAGGGGCCAGGGTGACGGTTATCGATGAAAATGAACGACCCGGAGGGCAGCTTTTCAAGCAGATCCATAAGTTTTTTGGATCAGGAGATCATCGTGCGGGAACAAGAGGCGTGCAAATTGGCTTGGAACTCTTAAAGGAAGCAGATGAAGCGGGTGTTGATACATGTTTGAACACGGTAGTCTACGGTATATTTCCAGACAAGCGTTTAGGATTGATCTGTGAGAAACATACCGAGGATTTAGAACCTGACATCATTATACTGGCCACCGGAGCTATGGAAAATGCCCTCGCCTTTCCGGGATGGACCCTGCCGGGAGTAATGGGTGCCGGTGCAACCCAGACCCTCATTAACATCAATCGTGTCCTTCCCGGCCGCCGGGTTTTGATGGTTGGAACAGGTAACGTGGGGCTTATTGTTTCCTATCAGCTCCTGCAGGCAGGGGCTGAAGTGGCTGCCGTTATCGAAGGGCTGCCTTACATAGGCGGTTATGGCGTACATGCATCTAAGATTCGTCGAGCAGGAGTCCCGATACTTACAGGCCATACGATTTTGAGGGCAGAGGGAAAGGAGAGCGTGGAAAGAGCGGTGATCGCTCAGGTAGATGAAAGATGGCAGCCCGTGTCGGGTACAGAAGAAGTCCTGTCGGTGGAGACGATCTGCCTGGCTGTCGGATTGTCACCCATGGCAGAGCTGGCCTGGGGGGCAGGATGCCGGTTTAATTATCTTCCAGCGCTGGGGGGATGGATTCCGGTTCATGACGAGAACATGCAGAGCAACCTGCCTGGTATATACGTCGCGGGAGACCTGGCCGGGATTGAGGAGGCATCCTCAGCAATGGAAGAGGGGAGACTGGCTGGTTTCGCTGCTGCCGAGGCATTGGGATACCTGTCACCGGAGGAGGGGAACAGGAGAAAGGCGGAAGTGCGAAACCGGCTTGCATCCCTGCGCATTGGTTCTTTTGGTGATGGCCGGGCAAAGGCCAAGAAAAAACTTATGAGAGCTATGTGTGAAAAATGAATCAGGTGAAAAAAATGCCGGTCTTTTATCCGGAAGAGTGTGACGATTGTGGAAACTGCATTCCCATTTGTCCTGGCCAGGCTATTTTTCGCACAGAAATTGCATATCAAAATGAAGTATTGAAAATAGGAATAAACGATGAGAAGTGATACCATTAAACGAAATACAACTGCCGAATTAGTAATTGAGAAGATTCTTAATATAATAACAGCTGGAGAATTAAAGATAGGAGATAGACTGCCTACAGCACAACAATTGACAGAAATATTCGGTGTTGGCAGATCATCAATCAGAGAGGCTGTCAGAGCCCTCGCTGTTTTGGGATATCTGGAGATCCTACCGGGAAAAGGAACATTTATTAAGAAAGATTCATCGTCCAACGAATTATCGGTTAAAGGGTTGATGGATGTTTTAGAATCCGGAGCGATATTTGACATTATGGAAGCAAGAAATTGTCTTGAGCAGAAATGTGCAGAATTGGCAGCTGTTAGAGCAGATCCGCAACAGATCAAAAAAATGGAAAATGCAGTCAAAAAAATGCAAAAGAATAGATCTAGCTTTGATAGCAAAAGAAAGGCTGATCTGGAATTTCACCTCGCACTTGCAGAGGCCACCAATAATGAGGTGATTTATGAAATAATGAAGCTTCTAATTGCAAAGGTTGAGTTGTATGCTGATACATTTTGGGCCACCCTGCCTAAAGCAAGGGGAAAAAGCATTTCTACAGTTAATCAAGTTTTTTCTCACGTAATTAAAGGTGAGGGCAAGAAAGCGGCTGAGAGTATGCGTGAGCATTTGGATTTGGTTAAAGATAAGCTAAAAGATGTGATGTCGGAAACTGAAGCATAAACAAACAAAAGACTTTGATAGCAAAAGGAGGTCATCGATGAAGAATGGACATTGACAGAAATTGCTCAGGGTCGATTTAACAAATAGAAAAACACGGGTCGGTCAAATAGCGGAAGAAGATCTTAAACGATTCATCGGAGGAGCCGGTCTTGCGGCTGAAATACTTCGCAGAGAAGTCTCAGAAAAAATCGATCCTTATAGTCCTGAAAATCTAGTCATTTTCGGGACGGGGCCTTTCCAGGGGCCTGCCATTGCAAGCGGGGCCAAATTCAGCATCGCTGGGATATCTCCTATAACCGGCACTTTCGGAGACACAGCAGCCGGTGCGGATTGGGGTCCCGCCTTAAAGGATGCCGGTTATGACATGCTGGTATTTATAGATCCTGATGATCAGCATAAAAACGGATTTTTCTTAAGCTAGAAGAAAGGAGGAGATTTGGATGGGAAAATTGAAAGGAACCTTTACCGTTATGGTAACGCCCTTCACTCAGGATGAAGAGTTGGACGAAAAAGGACTCAGGGAAAATATCGACTGGTATATTGAAGAAGGGATACATGGTGTCATTTGCACGGGTAGTACCGGTGAATTTGCCAATCTATCAGATGAAGAACACAAAAAAGTTATAGATATCACCGTCGACCAAGTTAAAAAAAGGGTTCCAGTCATTGCAGGAACTGCTGCCCATTCGACTCGCCGGACAATTGAGATAACAAAATATGCCAAAGATGCTGGAGCCGATGCCGCCTTGATTGTTGCCCCCTTCTATGGGCTGCCTATTCAGGAGGAGCTATACCATCATTTTAGGACCATATCTGAAAATGTGGATATTTCAATCATGCTCTATAATAATCCCGGGACTTCGGGAGTGGATATGTTGCCCACACTCATTGAAAGGCTCACGGCTTTTGATAACATCTTATACCTCAAAGAGAGTACCGGTGACATAAAAAGGGTTCATGAAATAATGCGATGTTGTGGCGACAGGATCGATGTATGGTGTGGCTGGGATGATCTTGCCTATGAATGTTTTTTTCTGGGCTGCGGAGGCTGGGTGTGCCCCACAGCTAATTTCATGCCGAAAATGACGGCCGAACTTTTCACCCTGGTGGAAAAGAAGGAATATGATAAAGCCAAAGAGCTTTATTTCAAGATGCTACCACTATTGAATTTTTTGGAGGCCGGTCAATTAGTCGGAAAAGTGAAGGAGGCGATGAACATGATGGGAAGATCAGGAGGAAAACCTCGAAGACCCTTTCTTCCCATTGCCGAAGAGCAAAGAGACGAATTACAAAAGATGCTAAAAAATATAGGATTGATATAGGGAGAGGGTGGTAGTGCCATGAAGAGTGATGATTTGGTTATTTGTCGTTGTGAGGAGATCACCAGGGCTGATATCGAGGGGGTCATCAGCCAGGGAGTTACGAGGATGAACGAGGTTAAACGCCTCACCCGAGCGGGTATGGGATTGTGCCAGGGCAAAACATGTGGAAGACTTGTTGCAGGTATTCTTGCCCGTGAGACAGGCCAATCACTCCAGGAGTTAAAACCTTCCACTTCCCGCCCACCTACGCGAGTATTGACATTAGGTGTCCTTGCCGGCAGCAAGTGTGGTTAGCTTTTTACCGGTGTTGGGCGGATGGATTCCCGCTCACGACGAAAACATGCAGTGCAACCTGCCGGGCATATACGTTGCCGGAGACCTGGCCGGAATTGAGGAAGCATCAACAGCAATGGAAGAAGGCCGGCTGGCAGGCCTGGCCGCAGCTGAATCATTGGGGTATCTGCCACCCGAAGAAGGAAGAAAGAGGAAAGAAGAATTACGAAACCGGCTTGCAGCACTGCGTATTGGTTCTTTTGGTGAGGGCCGGGCAACGGCCAAGAAAAAACTTATGAGAGCTATGTGTGAAAAATGAATCAGACGAGAAAGAAAGAGGGAGTTAGAACAACCGGCATTCCATCGAAAGAAGAGCTTGAGGCCTCGCCGGGGTACCCCAGTTGCGAGGCTCTAAACAGGGGGCCTATTGTGGTTATTGAGTGTGTGCAAGATATACCCTGCAATCCGTGTGAATCTATCTGCCCGAAGGGGGCCATCAGAGTAGGAAATCCCATCACCCGTTTGCCGGTCTTTTATCCGGAAGCGTGTGACGGTTGTGGAAACTGCATTCCCATTTGTCCTGGCCAGGCTATTTTTCGCGTGGATATAAACCACGCAGAGGACAAAGCGACAGTATCTTTTCCTTATGAATATTTACCACTGCCAAAAAAAAACGACATCGTGCAAGGAGTTAATCGGATCGGTAAAGCGGTTTGCGAGGCCGAGGTTTTGCGAGTACAAAAGCCCAGGAAGTTTGCCCAAACTACCGTAATTACCGTGGCCGTGCCTAAAGAACTGGCCATGGAGGTGCGTAGTATAAAACGATTGAAAAGGATGGAATGATGGCAAAGAAATTTGATGTCGGGGTGATAGGTGGCGGTATCATCGGATGTGCGGTAGCCTATTATCTATCCAGATCAGGGGCCTCCGTCGTGCTTTTTGAGAAAAATTATATCTGCTCGGGCGCCTCCGGTGCGAATCAAGGGGGAATGGCCATGCAGGTTTTCGACCTGAAAACCATTCCCCTCGCTTTAGCCAGTTCTGAACTATACAGCGGGCTATCGGACGAACTGGATTATGATATCGAGTATCGTAAAAATGGTTCAATCCTTGTTGCCAGGGATGCCTATCAGGTCCCTCTACTTGAAAGACGATATGACGAGCTTAAGCGAATGGGACTGGATGTTGATCTTTGGGACGAAAATAAATTGCGGCGTTTTCCCGGGGGGGATCGAGAACCTTTTCTTGCCGTCATTGAAAGCCATTTTGATGTTCAGGTCAACCCTTTCCGGGCAACGTATGGGTTAGCCTTTGCCGCGAAACGGCAGGGAGTGAGAGTTCTAACAAATGCCCAGGTTGCTCAGATCAAGACCGTCAAAAAAAGGGTTCATTCGGTTGTATTGGAAACAGAGGAGGAATTTGTTTGTGGTAATGTAGTTTGTGCTGCTGGACCCTGGGCCAGGCAAATCGGCCAAATGGTGGGGCTGGACATACCGGTAGAACCCCAGCGAGGCCAAATTATTGTTACAGAGCAAACGGCAGATTCTGAATATCCCTACATCCTGGATGGAAGTTATTTGATGACCGCATACGGAGTAAAGGCTGTAGGAGAGGACGAAGCCGCACGAAAACGACATGCAATGGGGATAGCCGGATCTTACGCACAGGACGCTGCAGGCAACTGGACAATCGGCAGCAGCCGCGACATGGCTGGATTTGATAAAACCAACAGCCCGGAAGTTTTAAAGGGAATGGCACGACACCTTTTGTCATTCTTCCCCGGAATGAAGGATCTCAATTGTATCCGATTTTTTACGGGATTTCGTCCATATTGTGTCAGGGATGGTCACCCTATCCTTGGTAGAGCCCCGGATCTTTCCGGATTTTATCTTGCAGCCGGACATGCGGGTGAAGGAGTTGCTTTAGCTCCTATGACAGGCAAGCTGATTGCGGAGGAAATTACAACCGGCAAGACCTCCTTTCCATTGGATGATTTCAGATATGAAAGATTTAAGCCTAAGAGGCCTTAGCGACAATGAGGTTCATGAAATTCATATGGCTTCCTTGGAGCTTCTGGAAAATGTAGGTGTTTCTTTGAAGTTTGAAGAAGCAAGAGAATTGCTGAAAGATGCAGGAGCGATTTTGAGGGAAGATTCCGATATTATTCGAATACCTCCGCAATTGATATTGGAGGCTCTCAATAAATGTTCACCCTTAGTAGAGCTCTATGGCAGAGACGGTTGCCCGGTAATGAGAGTGGGTGGTGAAAGAGTCTATTTTGGAACAGAAGGATTCCCTGTCAATATATTGGATTGGAGAACTGGTGAACATCGTGCGGTTACCACAAACGACCAGATAGAGATGGTAAGGTTGGTAGACGTTTTGGAAAATGTTGATTTTATGCCTTCAGTCTGCTGCCCCACTGACGTTCCATCTGAAAAAATGGATCGATACACATGGAAAAATTCATTGATGAATACACGAAAACATGTGCAGGGGGAAAGTTATGGTAAAAGTGGCGTTCGTGATGCAATCGCAATGGCTGCGGTTATAGCTGGAAGCGAAGAAAAACTCAGAGAAAAACCCTTTATCTCGTTTAATGTTACCAACAAGAGTCCCTTGAGCCCTACTCCTGAAAACACGGAAACGATCATTGAGGTGGCTAAATTTGGTATGCCTCTTTATTTGACCTCAGGGCCCATGTGCGGCGCAACTGCCCCTGCAACACTGGCAAGCACACTGATCTGTGCCAACTCTGAACTTCTGGTTGCTATACTCATTGCAAAGTTAGTCAATCCGTACACACCGATCATTTATGCAAGCTGGTCAAGAATATTTGATATGAAATTCGCAAATATTGCATCAGCTTCCCCGGAATTTTGCCTCCTTCGTTTGGGAAGTGCACAGCTTGCCCAGTTTTATGGACTTCCCTCGGGCGGTGGTGGATTTATGAGCGATTCAGAAGTTCCGGATGCACAGGCCGGTTATGAAAAAGTAATGACGGGTCTTTCAACAGCCCTAAGGAGGACAAATATGGTGGAGGGCATGGGTCTTCTGGAAGGCGGGGGGATCGCGAGCGCCGAGACTTTAGTTTTAGATAATGAAATTGCGGGATATATCCGTCGTTTTATTGATGGAATCAACCTTGAAGAAGATAGAATAGACATGGATCTATTTAAAAGGGTCGGATCTGGAGAAGGAAAAAACTTCCTTAGCGAGGATCACACTTTGAAGTACTTTAAAAAAGAGATGTGGATGGCAGAATTGAGTAACAGGTATGGCCTTAGCACCTGGATAGAAAAGGGAGCTAAGGATCTCAGAACAAGAGCCAGGGAACTTATTGAAGAAAAATTGAATAATTTTATCCCTCCTGAACTTCCAGGGGATTTTGAGGAAAAAGCAGACAAGATTATTGAAGGCAGAACATATTGATTGGCTGGATATTTTTGCTGTCATTTTCATCGGCATGGTACAAAAAAGAATTTTGCCAGAAAGGAGGATAGTTATGAATCCAGTAAAAGGCGGAAGGGCATTTTACGGTGAAGCCATCGGGATACTTATGCTGGATATGAAGGCGCTCCTTATCCCGGGGAATGTGGGAAACGCATCCACTTACAATTTTCCGGTGAGATATAAAGTCCTTGAGGGTATCCCCAGCGACTGGTGGTGTGATGCGGAGGGAGCGTCCTTGAAAAGGCAAGAAAAATTCATAGAGACAGCAAAGCAGCTTGAAAAAGAAGGGGTCAGGGCAATAACTACGGGTTGTGGCTTTTTCGCCAAATACCAGAAAGCAGCCAGCGAGGCATTGACGGTACCACTCTTTGCTTCCCCTTTGCTCCTTGTTCCCATGGTTTCCCAGATGATCGGAAAAAATAAGCGAGTGGGCATTATCACAGCAGGGGCAAATCATCTGAAGGGGCCTTTTTTGGAAAATGTAGGGATCGACGAATCAATTCCCATAGCGGTTGACGGTATGGATGATAAAAAGGAGTTTACGAAAGTCCACGTGACCCAGGAAAAGGAGACGGTGGATGTAAAAAAGATGGAGGCTGAAGTTGTTGATGTAGCCCAACGGTTAGTCAAAAAATATCCTGATATCGGTTCGATTGTTTTTGAATGCAGTGATTTGCCACCGTTTGCAGCAGCGGTCCAGGAGGCTGTTAATCTTCCGATTTTTGATTTTATAACCCTTATCAATATGATCTATATGTCGGTGCTCAAAAAAAGATACCATGGGTTTATGTAGTCGTATCCGTCTGTTGAGGTATTAGAAGAGAGGAAGGGATTTTAAAAGGAAAGAAAATGGGCTTGTCTGGTAAGGTTTCACTGGTCACGGGTGCATCACGCGGCATTGGAAAGGCTATCACCCTTGCGTTGGCGCGTGAGGGTGCTAAGGTGGCGGTAAATTATAATAAAAATCTTGAAGAAGCGCAGGAAGTAGAGAAATCTATTCATGCTATGGACAGAGAAGCACTGACCATCAGAGCCGATGTTTCAAAAAGCGAGCAGGTTGAACAAATGATTCAATCGGTTCGAAGCAATTTAGGAGAGATCGATATACTGGTCAACAACGCCGGGATTGCGACACGGGGTAAAGTGGAGGAAATTACCGAAGAGGAATGGGATGAGGTTCTCAATATCAATCTGAAAGGGACATTTTTATGCTCTAAAGCCGTGATTCCGAACATGAAGGAACGTAAATCCGGTGTCATCGTGAATATCTCTTCCATTGCGGCCAAAATTGGCGGTATCAATTCGGCAGCGAGCTATTCTGTTTCTAAGGCTGGTATCTCCTGCTTAACCATACAAATGGCAAAGGAACTCCTCTCTTACAATATAAGGGTGAACGCTGTGGCTCCGGGTGGCATTGATACATCGATGTTAGATATTTACGGGCCCCAAGGGAGGGATATACTGGCTAAATCGACACCAATGGGGCTTGGCAGGCCGGAGGATGTCGCTGAAGCTGTTGTGTTTCTCGCTTCGGAAAATGCCCGGTATATAACTGGTGAAATTTTAGATGTAAACGGCGGCGTATTGATGGATTAGTGGAAGCTTTTTTATAAAGAATTTGCAAATCATATTATAATGCTCAAAAAAGGGATCTCAGGTAAGGAGGTTAAATGGTCTCAAGTATTGAGAAAGAGGATCTGACCGAAGCTAAAGAAGATCCTGAAGCATCAATTCCACCCATAGAATGTAGAAAGCTCTGGAAGATCTATGGTCGCGGGGCAGATCTAGCGCTTGATGCTATAAAATCTGAAGATCTTAGTAAAGAACAGGTTCTCAAACGCTTCGGCTGTGTCATTGGTGTTGCAGAGGCTACCTTCAACGTCAAGCATGGCGAAATCTTTTGCATCATGGGGCTTTCCGGTAGCGGTAAGTCCACGCTCATTCGACATGTTAACCGGTTGATCGAACCTACGGCTGGTCAAGTTCTGATTCACGGTACCGATATCGGAGGGTTGAATGGAGAACAATTGTGAAAGCTGCGAGCAGAAAAAATCGGCATGGTATTTCAGAATATGGCCCTGTTACCCTATCGTACCGTTCGAGATAATGTCGCATTTGGGCTTGAGGTACGAAAGGTAAAAAAACAGGAGCGTTTTCATGCAGCCGACCAGGCCATCAAAATCGTTCAATTGTCTGGGTGGGAAGATCGTTATCCTGAAGAACTTTCAGGCGGCATGCAGCAGCGTGTCGGCCTTGCCATAGTCATTTTAGCAATTATCCTGGATAGAATTTCCCAAGGTGCAATAAATCTTATAAAAAAAGGCCCAAGGGAAAAATGATGATAAAGCATTTCTCAATCGGCGATTATATTGCAAAGCTGGTTGACTGGCTTAATATAAACTATTCAGCACCCTTCGAAACCACCAGCACAATAATGGAGACTTCCGTCAGATTCTTAGAAAAAGCCTTACTCTACCCCCATGTCTTCTGGATGGTTGTTATTTTCGGAGTAATTGCCTGGCGAATTTCCGGCAAAGGCATGGCCCTATTCACCATCTTCGGCCTCTTCTTCTGTTATAAGATGAATCTATGGCAGTAAACGATGCTGACGACGGCACTTGTTGCCGTTTCAACAACAGTGGCCCTGTTGATTGCCATACCTTTTGGAATACTGTCCTCAATGAATAAGGTCGTCGATAAGGCAACCCGACCCATAATGGATTTCATGCAGACAATGCCTCCCTGGGTTTACCTGATTCCGGCCGTCATTTTATTCAGTCTGGGTCGATCTCCGGCAGTAATTGCAACGGCCATATTTGCCATTCCTCCGGCACTTAGGTTAACGAATCTGGGAATTCGGCAGGTCCCTTTTGAACAGGTGGAGGCAGGAAAGGCCTTTGGCGCTTCCACAATCCAGATTCTAATGAAAATCCAGATACCCTCAGCCCTTCCCACCATTATGGCCGGTGTGAACCAATGCATCATGTTTGCATTATCCATGGTCGTGCTGGCGGGTTTGATCGGGGCCGGAGGTCTCGGAAGCGAGGTCATTCGGGGCCTAACACGCATGATGCTGGGCGTAGGGGCCAGATCGGGACTGGCCATTGTCATCCTGGCAATCATCTTCGATAGAATTTCTCAGGGTGCGATTGTTCTCTTCATTAAAGGGCCAAGGAAGAAATGACTCGAACCTCTGATTCTCAGCTCCTGGATTATCCGGCCAACATACCAACAAGTTATAGCATTATTAAAGTGGGAAGATTTTTCGGACTGGTGCGTTTTTTACTTGAATCAATTACTCCCATTGATTATGCTGCAAACATTCAGTTTGTAGTCAGTAAATAACAAAATAGAAAAAAAGAGGAATCAGAAATGAAAATTGAGAGGATAGATGTTTATCAGGTGGAATATAAGTATACCGAAAAGGGTGCTTATATTATGTCGAGAGGACAGGTACTCGAATCATGTGTCAGTACAATCGTCAAAGTTTCCACCGATGAAGGCCTGACGGGCTTCGGAGAGGTTTGTCCCATTGGTTCAGCATACGGGGACGCTTATGCCCGGGGAGTACCCAGTGGTATAAAGGAGTTGGCGCCTGTATTAATCGGTCGGGATCCCTGTCAGATCAATGTTATCAACAATCTTATGGATGCAGCAATGTTTGGACATGGTTATGTTAAATCACCACTGGACGTGGCCTGCTGGGACATATTGGGCCAGGCAGCCGAACTTCCCGTATGTACATTGCTGGGCGGTCGGCAAGTGGATAGTTTTCCTCTATACAGGGCTATATCACAGCACTCTCCCGAGGAAATGGCCGATGACGTCGAACGCTTCAGATCTGAAGGATATAGGAAGTTTCAACTTAAAGTCGGTGGACATCCAGATGAGGATATCCACCGCATAATGTCTGTATTCAAGGTTATTCAGCCCGGAGACACCCTTGTGGCTGATGCAAACAGGGGGTGGCTGATGCATCAAGCAATCCGTGTGGTCAACGCTTTGGCCGGAGAGAACATCTATATTGAACAACCCTGCCGCACTTTGGAAGAATGTCTTACTATCCGGAACCACACTAATTTACCCATGGTTCTAGATGAAGTCATTACAGATGTTGATTCGTTTTTAAGAGCTTGGAGACAGAAAGCTATGGATATCATCAACATAAAGTTTTCCCGTTCTGGAGGTCTGACCAAGTCAAAGATTCTTCGAGATATGTGCGAAGCACTTGGCATTATAATGACCATTGAGGACTTTTGGGGTGGTGACATTACAACCACTACGATTGCTCATCTTGCAGGCAGCACAAGACCTGAATTTTTATTCACAGCTACGGATTTAAATAGTTATGTTGACGTTCGGTTAGCCCAGAACGCTCCTAGAAGGAAAGAAGGAAAACTGCCGGTGCCAACAAGTCCTGGCCTCGGCATTAATGTGGACGTTGAAGCATTAGGCAAACCGGTACTTTCATTGAAATAATAGATTAAATACTGGTTGTTCCAATTTTTGTAACATTTAGCTTTGTGCAAAATGCCGCGATAAACCAAAAAAGGAGGATACAGCATGTTGCTCGGATTACATAGTTATAGTTTCTACTTGCATGGAATGGGGCCACAGAACTGGGGTGGTTATGGGGTCTCGTGGCCGAGAACAATGGATATTTTTACATTGATGGATGAGGCTGTCAGTCTAGGATTGGACGGGCTTCATATAACCGCTGCAGATTGCGAAAGTACAGAAGAAAGCTGTCTTAAAAAAATCCGCAGTGCAGCTAAAGAGCGAGGGCTTTACCTGGAATATAATTTTTCTTTGGACGAGAAATGGGATCCCCGTCTGACAAACACCCTTGAAGAAGGGATTGCGATTGCACAGAAACTTGGTGCTGATATCGGCAAGGTCAGTATGGACCTTAAGCGCCCCCGCCCCCTTTGTGCAAGCCGGCATCATCCCGAGGTCATGCGTCAACTATAAAGCCTTGTACAACGCCTATACGTTGCAGCTCCAATAGCGGAAGAAGCCGGTGTGAAGTTGGCCCTGGAGAATCATACGGATTCTTTTTCGAGTGAGGTTCTCTGGTTGATTGATCAGGTCAACCATCCTTTTGTAGGGGCATGCATTGATACCGCCAATGCATTGGCGGTTGCTGAGGATCCGATGTTTGCTATAGAAGTCTTAGCCCCTCGATCCTTTACAAACCACTTCGATGATCACAGAATTGAAATCGAACCTTATGGCTTCAGATACACGGGTGTTGCATTGGGAGACGGTGATATCGATTTGAAAAAAGCATACGAGATCATACGAGATCAGTCTTCCATGAACCGTATCAACATCGAGGTGGAGTTGGATGCAGGATTGGATGATCCGTCTGAGGCCCGCCGTCGTGAGCGAGAGGCAGTGGAGCGCAGCATTCAGTATTGCCGTGATGTGCTCGGTATTTAGAAGGACATGACTATCTTTTCTTCCCTAAGGATTTAAAATAGAGTTCTCTTTTCAGAAGGCTAAAATGTTACAATTTCTCCAGTTAAATGCGTAATCTGGTGAAAGTCGGTGGTGAGAAAAAGTGATTTAAATGATTTGTCTCGGCGGTCATCTTCGCTTAGAGACTTTTTCGCCCAACCGGACAGCAATAGAATCTAGAGCGTTTAAAAAGGTCTCGTACCCGCCCTGTTTGCGGATCTCCGCCAGTGCCTGTTCATTGAGACCCCCGGGGGTGGACGCGTCGGCCAACAAACCAGAAAAATCTCCGTCGGATATGCCCGCTGCCAGGGTCGATAGTGCATGGAACATCGAGGCCAGATAAGGCCCTGAAATTTGTCTGTCTACCCCTGCATACGTGCTCCACCGGCAGACCTCTTCTATCAGGGTGTAAAAGGGGGCGATGAGCGCAGTCAAAGTCCATAGGATATTGAACTGCCGCTCATCTTTAACAACGATCGGCTTCCCAATTTTAGTAAAGATTTCAACAACCTGGGGATCTTGAGGATAGATGGCGATCGGCCCAAGGTGCTCTGCTGCTGGAGGCATAGGCACGGCCCGAACCACCTTCTGGGCCGGTTTCACGAGTTGTCGAACTTCGGCGATTGGTTTGGTGGCGATTAAGCAGATGACCGTCTGATCGGACCGGAAACGGATCTCTCCTAAAACCGACGACGCAACCGGTGGAAGCACGGCAAGAAAAACACAGTTGCAGCCGTCAACAACCGCTTGATTACTTGAAGCGATCTCAACCTGGGAGAACTTTAAGGCAAGCCTTGCAGCCTTCTCTGCATTCCGCGGAGACACCAGCACGCTCACCGGCTGGTTCTGAGCTGTGCAAAAACCTTCAACAAGGGCTGTCGTAATATTTCCCGTTCCAATAAAGCCCAAATTCATTTTCTACAATACCTCCAATACACTAAAATAGATTTTCTGTATTTCACCTCTGACTAAAATATGTAACTTCGGCAATATCTTCTAAAATTCCATCAGGTAACTTCCTTTATATCTTGATCTTTAATGCTCACATAGCCCCCGGTTGCATTGACGATGGCATGCTGACCCGTTTTGAGCATCTGGAACTTATCCTCAGCTAAAGTCATCAACGGGATCACTTTACCGTAAAAATGTTTAACAACGACCGGACCTGTTGCCAGGATCGGTTCGGTTTTTATATTGATAATGGCTGCTGGCGCCTTATTCACCCTTGCCAACTCCAGAATGATCAGAGATGTCGTACTGGATCCCTTACCAAAGGGAAACACAAGGACCTTGCCGGATATGGACCTACCAAAAAGCTCGTGCCGGGGATCATTGATGCAGCCTGTTTTAGGATCTACGCCTCCCCAGAAGCTTATGGCTTGATTCGTAACGATCGTTTCACCTTCGCTTTTTCCAGGCACCACACAACAGCCTTTTAAGATTTTCTCCATAATGAATCCCTCCGACATATCTTGCCCTGAACGGCCGTATCAACGCATTCTTCAATGCTTCCATGAGCTACGGCGAGTCCTGTCTGTGAATAGCAGTAGTTTGATAATTTGGCAGAATTGGTCATCATGGTCGTGAAATCCCATGTCTCCTTGGGGTATTGTAACGGACACCCATCCGTAAATACCATAATGCCTGTATTCTTAAGGTCTCTTAGCATTCCGCAGTTCTCGACCCATCCATAGACAGCCCGGCTCGTGTAAACCCAAAAGGCGACCGAATTATTTACCTTTTTGTTTTCCATTAGCCGAGCCAGTTCTCTGAACTCTGCAAAGGAGAAATGTGGACACCCGATGGCTATGAGATCCGCTTCTCCCTCTTTGGTTGTCGAAAGGCGATCTTCTGCATCCCGGATCATCCCGGGTATTATTTCGAGAACTTCTTTAGGCTTAATTCCCTGAAAGCACATTTCCAGGGTCTGGGCCTCGGGCGTAACACCGACGACGTGAAAAAGACCGACAGCCCCTGAGGAAGCTGCTGCTGCGCTCAGTCCTTTGAGACTGTCCACTTTCACATTGTGGGGAATTCCCTCGATGGCTGCGATCCGGTCCCCGGCCATTTCCCCTACCAGAAATCCAATAAGTGGGTAAATGGCATCATCGGCTAACATCCCGTCTGTAAAGTCATTGAGGTGAATCAAAATCTCGGCTTTCCGATTTTCGTTCAGATGAAGACCGAACTTCGGAACTTTTCCAACGATAGCCGCGCAGATGTCCATGAGGTCGCCATAACGATTGGTTCTGGCTCCTATAACGGAGTTGGCAAAGGCAATGGCATTTGATTCTCCCCACGCAATCTGCTCCCCGAATCGAGGGATCATGCCCTGCTGGTAAGGCGCACAGGTCCAAGTGGGAGAGGCCCCCATTTTTAGATAGGCGCTTTCCAGCCTTCTGTTGTTACTTAAAAGCTCAGGAGGTACCCGGTATTCTTTCCATCTCTGGAGATCGATACCGCTCGCATTGAGGGATGTGGGAACGGCGACTTTTGCTCCCAACTCTGCCAATCGCTCGGCAAATTCAACCCCTGCATTGACCATATAAACAGTTGTATCAATATGGACCTGAGAGACCTCCATCATCTCTTCAGCCCCGAAGATTTCTCCCAGATCGATCAAAATCCTAAGGGCAAGGCGCGCTGCTTCTCCATACTTTCCATCGAGAATATTCTTCTCCTGGTCAGTCAAACGCATTTAACAATCTCCATTTTTTCTATTAAAAACTCGAAATTAGAAACACGGAACCCGAAATAATGACAAAAAAATAAATGTTCCAATTATAGAAACATCGGGCTTGCAATATGTTAGTTTGGATCATTTTATCATTTAGGGTTCACGAATAAATAAGTTCACAGTTTTAGGCGTTGAGGCGCCCGTCTGGCAAGGCGCGAAAACGCAGGAATATCTGGATATTCCGAGCTTTCGCAACGCAGCCAGGCGGGATGCATCGGCGTATAAAATGTGAAGTCATTTTTGAGTGAGCCCTTAGTATTCGAATTTGTTTCGAGTTACGAATTTAGGTATTCGAATTTTGTTTGAACATGACTTTTTGTTCAGACATTTCTTACGCAGATCTGGACAATTTATGTACCAGTTGGAACATGCTGACAAGCGAACCTCCATCCAC
>SDBU01002492.1_pt1 | contig 24359 bp, 19 predicted proteins | sample 2277071 | NCBI WGS metagenome assembly SDBU01 (sample SAMN10397929, study PRJNA504765) | marine sediment metagenome | isolation source: marine sediment core GS08_GC12, 126 cmbsf | place: Arctic Ocean: Gakkel Ridge, Loki's castle | collected 2008
AGTGCCCCGAACTTCAGGGGTACAAGTGCCCCGAACTTCAGGGGTACAAGTGCCCCGAACTTCAGGGGTACAAGTGCCCCGAACTTCAGGGGTACAAGCGAAGCGTCTCAACCACAGAACAGAGACTCTTCGTCTTCGCTGCGCTACGGCTCACCGATGACAAACCCGTTTATCGATGCCCTCTGCATGTGAGGGTATCGATAAACGGTGACCAATCGCCGGTGGTCTCAAGCCGCGCCGTAGCACGAGGCACTCGGGATGCGGCCACGTGGCGTTTATTGCGGCCGACTCGGTTTCTGTAGGGGCGCACGGCCGTGCGCCCCACGTTTCCAACCCATCTGTGCCTGCAGTTCTTGCTCCTGGAGGCTTTTTGGATACTCTCTATGTCACATTTGACAAGGTGGTCTCTCGCAGGTATAATTGATGTATCGGTCGCATCTATTGCACCGATTCAATCTAATAGGTCAGTCTCATAGGTCAGATGAAACCATGCTCGAGGATGCGCTGCGGTCTCTCATCCTTCAATACATCGTTGACGAGGGGCGAGAGGTCCGAGATGAGGGTGGGCTGAGGAAACTCCCCGCCATGGATGAGCTCTGCAGGCAATTGGGGATCAGCAGGGGCAAGCTGCGGGAGGAGCTGATCGCTGCGGAGGCTTGTGGGGTGGTGGAGATGCGGCCCGGCGACGGCACCTACGTTCGCGCCTTCGACTTTTACACCCCCATCCGAACCTTGCTCCTGTATAGTGTCGCGCTCGATAGGAAGAACTTTTATCGCTACTATGAGCTTAGGACCCAGTTGGCGGCTGCCTTCTGGATGGATGCGACGCGCAAGCTGACCCTGGAGGACAAGGAGGAGTTGCAGCGGATCGTCGAGCGCGCCGAGCGCAGACTGGGAGGCGATCCGGTGGAGATTCCCCACAAGGAACACCGGGATTTTCACCTGCTCACCTTCGCCAGGCTGGGGAATGAGTTCGTACTGGGTCTGCTCAGAGCCTACTGGGATGCCTACGAGGCCGTGGGCCTGCACCTCTATTTCGACTACAGCTACTATGAGGCAATGTGGTCCAGCCACAGGGCGATGGCGGAAGCCATCGTGGCTGGCCAATATGACAGGGGAAGAGAGGTTCTGATTCAGCATTTCACGCTCCTCAGTGATCGGCTACGGGGGAGCAGCGGCACAAACTGAGCGGCGTGGGCAAGGGTCCCACGCGAACCGAAACTGACGTGCGGTGGGGGCGACGGCGCCCGAGAAGGCGATCGCGCCCCCATCATTTCTTTTGTCAGATCTCCAGAGAAAGGAGTGTGTAATCATGTCTTTCAGCAAGCCAAACGCCAGCGCAGCGACTCTGACCAAGACCAGGGTGGCTGTTGCCCGAGCAGGCTGGGAAGGCCAATGCTCGAGGCGCTATCATTCGTCTTTTCCCAGGGCAGGATCCATCCAACCGAATCACAGCCAGAGGAGATGAGGAATCATGACCCATCTGTCACGTCCCAACGCGAACGAAGCCACAATGCGGACCTCCAACCGTTCTCGCGACTGGTCTCCCCAATCGGGGATATGCACACGTTGCATCGATGGATGCACGGGGAACTGCGAGATCTGGAACGCCACCTTTCGGGGTCGGGAGCTTCTCTATCCTGCCCCATACGGCACGATAACCGCCGGTGGAGACAAGGACTATCCGGTGGACTTTTCCCATTTGAACGTGCAAGGTTACGCCCTGGGTGCAGAAGGTCTGCCGGAAGGCGTCGAGGGCACGCCCGACAACACGCTTTTCCCCGTGGTGAACACCGAGCTCGAGATCGGTAGAGTGCACAAGGAAAAGCTGCGTATGCCCATCATCAGTGGGGCATTGGGATCGACGGAGGTGGCTCGAGCCAACTGGGAACATTTCGCGGTGGGGGCGGCCATCTCTGGCATAGTGCTCACTTGCGGAGAGAACGTTTGTGGCATCGACCCCAATTTGGAACTGGACGACAAGGGCAAGATCGTGGAAGCGCCCGACATGCGCCGTCGTATTGAGGTCTATCGCCGTTGGTACGAGCACTACGGCGATATTCACGTCCAGATGAACGTCGAGGACACGCGCTTCGGGGTGGCCGAGTACGTCATCGAGAAGTTGGGCGTGGATACCATCGAGCTCAAGTGGGGGCAGGGGGCCAAGTGCATAGGCGGGGAGATCAAGATCGATAGCCTCGAGCGAGCACTGGAATTGCAGCGCCGAGGCTACCTGCTCACGCCGGACCCTTCCAACGAGGCGATTCAGCAGGCCTATCGCGGTGGGGCCATAAAGCGGTTCGAACGCCATTCGCGGCTCGGCTTTGTTGACCAGGATGCCTTTGCGCGCGAAGTCGAGCGCCTGCGCGCTCTCGGAGCCAAGCGAGTGACTCTCAAGACCGGAGCCTACCCCATGCGAGAGCTGGCCATGGCCCTCAAGTGGTCCTCTGACGCGGGCGTAGACCTGGTGACCATTGACGGCGCTTCTGGCGGCACAGGCATGAGCCCCTGGCGCATGATGAACGAGTGGGGTGTTCCTACCTTGTATCTGGAGGCCATGACCTACGAACTGTGCGAGAAGCTGGCAGCGCGTGGAGCGTATGTCCCCGACATCGCCATCGGAGGGGGCCTATCCACCGAAGACCACATCTTCAAGGCGCTGGCCATGGGTGCGCCCCACGTGAAGGCCGTGTGCCTGGGTCGCGCCATCATGATCCCCGGCATGGTGGGCAAGAACCTTGGCCTTTGGCTCAAAGAGGACAAGCTGCCGCGCACCGTATCTCGATATGGATCCACTGTCGAAGGGATATTCGTGACCTATGAGACCCTCAAGGCCAAATATGGGTCGGCGGTCGAGGAGCTTCCCCTTGGAGCTATCGGATGGTACACCTTTGTAGATAAGCTTCGGGTCGGTCTGCAGCAGTTCATGGCCGGCAGCCGGAACTTTTCGCTGGAATCCATCTCGCGGAAGGATCTTATGTCGCTCACCGGAGAGTGCGCACAGGTCACCGGTATTCCCTACGTGATGGATGCCTATCGCGAGGAGGCCGAGGCGATCATCGCTGGCTGAGGGCCGCGATCTCGGCCTTGTCCACAACCGCCACCATTGTGGGGCGTACAGTAGCAGGGACGCACGGCCGTGCGTCCCTGCTGATATGTCCCCCTCCGGTTTTGCCTCTGCGCCGGCCCCGTCTCAGGGACTGGCTCGCTCACCCTGCCTTGCGAATGCGCACGGCCAGATAGGGCTTTCCCGGGAGCGCAACCTGGAACCTGCCCCCAAAGGTGCCTTCCACTGGCGCAATGGTCATCGCCCAGGTATCTATGACCTCGAGCCTGTACCTGGCCGACGGTGGGAGATCGAACGTCCAGATCGACGGTTGGTGGACACCAAAGTAGAACAGGTAGTACTCGCCCTCCCGGCCGCCAGCCCACCGGCTGATGGGCTCGATACCTTCCGGTGGCCCTTCTTCCAGGATCCTCCTGAGGAAAGCGATTCTACTCGGGCTCTCCCCGTGCAATACGCCACCCTTGGCCCACCACAGTATGTCCTCAGGGTGTCGGTAGGTCTCACCGTGTCCGACATAGCAGCCGGCGATGGTCCCCAGCCAGAACCTATGGACCAGTTCCCACCCAGGAATGTTGCCGAACCCCTGCTCGATGTCGCCCTCATACTGGCATTCATCGACCACAACCGGCTTTCCATACGCCTCGCGCCACTCCCTGGCCCTGGACAAGTCCGAGCGCTGGACGCTGCAGTGACTGACCCACGGTTTTCGGTGGTCGTAGAAGCAGCGGCAGTTGTGGATGGAGCAAAGGTGCTGATAGGGATCGCTCTCTCGAACGATGCGGAAGAACCTGTCCCAATCGGACATGCTCTTGCTCGCCATCAGGTCGTATTCATTGGCCATCGACCACCACACGTTGCGATAGGCTGCCAGGCGGGCCACCACGTAGCGCAGGTAGCGATCGTCGGCCTCGGTAGGCATGGTGGAGTAGCCCCACCGGTCGTAGGGTTGGAATAGGATGATGTCCGCTTCGATGCCCAGTTGGCACAAATCGCCCACTCGCTGCTCCAGATGCTGGAAGAACCTGGGGTTGAAGCGGCTGAAATCCCACCCACCGGCCCCGGCCGGCGCGAAAGGATGATAGAGCGGCTCGTTTCTGTTGTAGACATAGTGCTTGGGAAAGACGCACATGCGAAGCTTGTTGAAAGGCGCGTGGCCCAGTGTGGCCAGAGTCTGCTTCTCAAGGTCGTCTCCCTGGTGAGTCCAGGCGTAGCACGTGCTGCCCACGGGGAAGTGGGGCGTACCGTCGGCGTAGGCAAAGTGGTAGGTGTTGCACACGGCCACCGGGCCATGGTTCGCCGGCGATGGCTCGACACAGGTGAATGCGCCTGTCTCGCCATCGAGCGCACTGCAATCACTCCTGGTCACGTAGGTCCATGCACCCAGGGCATCCGGGCTGAACCGGATGCAGTAGTGGCCATCGCCATCATAGAACCCCCATGCCTCCACAACGCGGTGCTTGTGCTTGAACTGGGCGCTCAATCGTACGTCGAGAAAAGGATTGCCGTCCTCGGCACCCGTCAGCCACACCTCATAGAGCCCCCAACGCTCGATCCTGTCCGAGATCGTCTGTCCGTTCATTGACGCAACCTCCTTTTGGGAGGAGTTCATCTCCTTGCCTGTTGCACCCCGGCCAGAGCCCTCCTTCGCCTACTCCGGAGGACCATGTCTGACCCTCTCTTCGATGACCGCTCCGCTGCCAGGAGCCTCTGAGCCAACGCGACCAATGGGTCCCCAGTATACTCGAAACCCGCGTCTTGGGCGCGTCGTCGAGAACTCTGCGTTGACCAGGCTGCAACACGCGGTCCGCGGACCGCCCGAGCCGGAATGTTGAGGGCAACGGGTTTGGTGCCGCCCAGGAGGATCCCACAGCGGCGCAAGGCGCAGCTCCGTTGCCATCGCTTCCAGACCTGGGTATAATCTCGACCGGGATGTGTGCAGGCCAAGCGCAGAGATTCACATCCTGTCTTACTCACCGAGTGCTGCCCCAACGTGGCCACCTGAGACCTGGCCACGGGCAGTGAGGATTCGGCACGTCGTTTGCACTGGATCACGCCTTTCGAGCTGCGTTGAAGGAGGTCGTGTATGCGATGTCCGCAGTGTGGTGCCACTCTGGCCGAAGGGAGCACTTTCTGTTCACGGTGCGGCAGCTCCTTGGCCCCCACCGAGGACCCCTATGTCGCCGCCCAGCGCCGCTACCGGGAACTCCAGCAGCGCCTGGGTAGGCGCGAGATCGACGAGACGACCTTTCAGAGAGAGCATGCCCGGCTCGTGGTGCGCGACTCTTCCGGCCAGAGCTGGCTCCCCGCCCCCAACGAGGGCGAGTGGTACTTGTGGGACGGGCAGAGGTGGGCTCTGCGCCGGGTCGATCTGGGGGAGCCGTCCGTCGAGCCTGACTGGGCTGAGCCGCGGTACGCCGAGCCTGCGCGGGCCAGGCGGCGCGGGGGCTGCCTGGGTTGCGGGGTGAAGGTTCTCGGCGCGCTGCTCATCGTGGCGGCTCTGGTTGGGGGTTGGGTCGCGATACGGCTCCGCGTACCGGAGAAACTGGGCCTACGCAAGCCGCTGGCCGAGCGGGTCTTCTTGGGCACCCCAGATCGCGAGGCCGCTGCTGCGCTGGTGCACGATCTAGAGCAGTCAGGACTGGACACCCGAGGGGTGGCGCTGTATGTGCTGCCCTACAGGGATAGAGATGACAGTGTGGCCGTGGCCGTGCTGGACGCGAGCGAGGGGTTCGAGTTCACGCGGATGGGTGACCAGGATCCTATCCTCGCCTACCTGGAGAGGCTGGCCCGCGGGGAGGCTGCGGATCGATATGGCATCGGCCGTGTGGCCATCCAGTATCGAGACCAAGACGGCGACCCCGTTATCGCCCTGACCGCCTCCAGCGAGGCCATTGCCCGCCATGCGCGGGGCGAGACAAGCCGAAAGGAGTTTCTGCGCGAGGTGGAGGCACAGTTCGAGATGCAGGCCCTGGTCGAGGGGGTGATGCAATGAACGGCGCGATTGTCAGAAGCCTGATTGTGGGGCTGATTATCGCCGCATCTATCTTGGAAGGCTGCACCCAAAAGGACTGGCAGCTTCTCAGGGGGTGGCGCGACGAGTGGATGGAAGAGCACAATCTGAGGGTGACCGACGACCAAGGGGAGTTCGACCTGGGTAGAGCCATCGGCGCGGGCATCAACTACCTAGTTAGCGAGCGCGATCCCGAGGTCGAAGCGGCCTTGGGCGCTTACACCGTCATCGATAACATCAACCGGTCGGACAAGCTCATGGAGGAGGGACGCCAAAACCGCGATGCGGAGAAGATGGACCAGGCCATCCAGAATCGCCCCGATGACTGGACCTATCGCACGTCGCGCGGGGCGCTGGCGCTCGAGCAGGGCGACGTGGACGCCGCCCAGGAGCAGTTTGATGTCGCAGATGCCATCGTCCAGCAGGGGAACATAGACCCTGCCTGGTACGCCAACCAGGGCATCTCCGATCTGCAATCCATTCCTGGAGCCGAGCATATCAACTATGGGGCGCCGTGTCGCGCCTACTATGAGCAGCTCAGCTACTACCAGGCCGTCCTCCACCAGTCGTCAGCCGATCCCCAGGAGAAGGCCGGGGCCATGGCCGCCTGGCAAGATGCCCAGGCCAAGCTCACACAGTGCAAATGATTGCCCATTCCCTGGGGAATGCACCAAGCGTCACTATCATCCTATCGCGGGGGACGAATCCCCGCGCCTAGACCACGCCGAGTGCAGGAGGATCACATGCTCGCCAAACACGCTGCGGTCTGCTACGAGCATCTTCACACAGAGCAGGTGAAGGCCATACGAGAGAAGCCGCCCATCGCCTGCATCGTGGCCGAGTCGCTGGCAGTGGCATGCCGAGCGTTTTTGTGGTAGCATCCAGGTATAGACGACATATCATGGAGGAGCAGACATGGCAGAGAACGTCGTAGGAGCACAGCTCTACACCGTGCGCCAGTTCACCCAGACCCGGGATGACATCGCAAAGACCCTGAAGAAGGTGGCGGACATCGGCTACAGGGTGATACAGATCTCAGCCTTTGGGTCGATCGATCCCAGGGAGGCGGCCAGGCTTGCCGAGGACAACGGCCTCACCATTGCAGCGACCCACGTGGCCTGGGATCGCTTCCTGAACGACCTGGACGCGGTGATCGAGGAGCATCTGGTGTACAAGTGCGTCCACCCGGCCATCGGCAGCCTGCCCGGCGAGTACCGCGGCGCCGATGGAGTGAAGCGATTCGTGGATGAGCTGGGGCCCATCGCCGAGAAGCTGGCCCAGGCGGGCATGGACTTTTCCTACCACAACCACAGCCACGAGTTCGCCAGGTACGGCGACAAGACCATGATGGACATGCTCTACGAATGGGCCGACCCAAGTCTGCTCAAGTTCGAGCTGGACGTCTACTGGGTGCAGCACGGTGGGGCAGATCCGGCCCTCTGGGTGCGCAAGTGCGCCGGTCGAGAGCCCCTGCTCCACCTCAAGGACATGCGCATCACTCCCCAGCGCGAGCAGCGTTACGCCGAGGTGGGAGAGGGGAATCTGAACTGGGAGGCGATCCTGGCGGCAGCGAGGGAGGGGGGTGTGGAGTGGTACCTGGTCGAGCAGGACCAGTGCTACGACCGCGACCCCTTTGAATCGCTGGCCATCAGCTACCGCAATCTGAGGGCCATGGGACTGACCTGAGCGCGGGCCTGCGGTGGCCTCGTCAAGGCCCCTTTCTCAGTGGAGAGGGGCGTTCCCGCCTTCGCCACGGCTGCTTTGCGCCTGGTACACTGCGGTCGGGCAGGCGGCCCAGCCATCGGGTGGGCCGGAGAGATGGAGGTGGTGGCAATGGACGACCAGACAGAGGGTTCTCTCCAGGACAGAGCACCCGCTCGCGAACAGAGATTCTACCACAGACTCCGTCGTAGACTGCAGCGAATGACCGAGAGGGCGCACATTCCCCCCGAGAAAGCCAGGTATCTGCTGCTCGCCCCTGACTTGTTTGTGCTTCTCGCGCGGCTGGCAAGAGATCCTCGCGTGCCAGGCTGGGTGAAGAGAAGGCTCGTCGCCTGCCTGGTCTATTTTCTCTCGCCTGTGGATCTCATACCCGATTTCCTTCCCCTCGGCTTTCTGGACGACGTCGTCGTCGCGGCGGTCACCATCCACACTGTGGCCATAGGGGTGAACGCTGTGGATCCATCCGTCCTCGAGGAGCACTGGGAGGGCGAAGAAGAGATACTCCCTTTGCTGCAGGAGATCAGTGCCAAGACTGAAGACATCTTGGGCAAGAGCTTCCGATTCGTCGCCGCCATGCGGAAATCCATCCTCGATCCTCGAGATCGGTTCAATGGGAGGGCTAACGGACCGCGTACCCGCTGCCGATAAGATTGTAGGCGAAAATGCACAACTGGCGCTTCGGGTGGTGCCTCAGCCCGTCCGGCGAGAGGCAACGCGGGGACGTAGCTACAAGGCGTCACCGGACGCGGATGATGCCATTGGTCCTGCCTTCAAGCTTGCTCTGTACCAGAAAGGGTTCCTCTTCCCGAGTCTGCAAGGAAGGCATTCTTGGTCCTCAGGGCACAGCAGGGAGGCCCGGGTCGCCCGCATTTGCCAAGGGAGGGCAGGGCATCCGGGGGCCGCGCACCAGCTCAGTGGGAAGCTGCCGTAGGTGACGTGACCTCTGATGAACACGGACTGTTGACCAGTCCCTTTAGCCTAGTACATCGGAGTGGAGAATAGGATGCATTCTCAGTCGATAGCATACGTTCCTGCGCTGCTGCTTATTGCTGCCATATCGGTTGGGATCGCGCACTCTGTGTGGAGGCGTCATCATAGGCCGGAGGCGACCTGGTGTGTCCTTCTGATATTGGCTGCCGTCGGTTGGCTGGTTGGATATGCGCTTGAACTGGGCAGCGCAACCTTGTCAGCCAAGATCCTCTGGGCCAAGATCCAATACCTGGGCATAGGTATGGTGCCATTCACCTGGCTGGCCTTTGTGCTGAGGTACACCGGCCAAGATAGGTGGTTAACCCCTCGCAACCTGGCCCTGCTGGCTATCGTACCGCTGGTCACATTGGCGTTGGTCTGGACCACCGAGCTCCACGGCCTCGTCTACCAGAACATCAGATTGGACCCGAGCGGTTCGTTCCTGATGGTCGATTTTGGGCTTTGGTTCTGGGTCGATACTGCCTATGCCTATCTATTGCTTGCCATAGGCTGTCTTGCGCTGTTGCAGCGGCTGCTGACTACATCGTATCCCTATCGTGGGCAGGCAGCCGCGCTGCTGATCGGTGTATCCATACCCTGGGTCGTGCAGGTGCTATCACTCTCCAATCTGAATCCGGTTCCCTACCTGCATCTAACGCCCTTCTCCTTCCTATTCACTGCTTTGGCTGCGGTGTGGGGCATGGCGCGATTCAGGCTGTTCGACATCGTGCCTGTGGCTCGCGACGCCGTCATCAGAAGCATGAGCGACGGGCTGATCGTGCTGGACCCATGTAACCGGGTGGTGGACATCAACCCGGCTGCGCAGCGAATCATCGGCAAGAAAAGGGGCGAGGCCCTGGAGCTAGAGCCTGCCCGCGTACTTTTCGCAGAGCCTGACCTGATCGTGCGCCGTCGCGATGGCGCAGAAGAGGTACACTCAGAGATCGTGCTCACCGAAGGCGAAGAACATCGCCACTATGATCTCTGCATCTCGCCTTTGCATGACGGGCGGAACCGCCTTGTCGGGCAGTTGATTCACCTGAGCGACATCACCGAACACAGAAGAGCCGACGAGGAGCGACAGAAACTGATCGCCAGACTGGAAGAAGCCCTTGCCCAGGTCAGGGCTCTGCGAGGTCTGCTGCCCGTCTGTGCCTCCTGCAAGAGAATACGCGACTATGCTGGGCGCTGGAGAGGGATGGAAGAGTATGTTACCTCGCATTCCAATGCCGAGTTCAGTCATGGGCTCTGCCCCGAGTGCAGCAAGAGGCTCTATCCTGACTTTAGCTATGAAGGTGGGGATCACCACTCAGTAGGGGCCTGACGGCCTCTGAGGGTCAGCCTGGCTACCCTCGCACCTGGCGGGGTCGATGGCCTCTCCGTCGCGCAGCCTGGGCGAGACATCAGACAAGGCTGGCGGAGGGCAAATGAGTCAGAGGCGTGTGCCCGATCCTCTTGCCGACGGCGGCGCCTGGGGCCCATGAGTCAATAGTCGCCAAGCAGCAATCTCTCGTCGCCTCTCGGGACCAGTTGCACCCCGTCCCTTTCTCCGTGTCTCTTGAATGATCTTCGGAATCAGTCTGGTCTTCGCAGACTTGCCGTTCACCTGGGTCGCTACCTCGAAGGCGGGCCTCCCCCGAGTCTCTGGGGCAGGCCCTGTTTTGTTTCGGGCAACGTCAGGGTTGCGCGGGCGGCGCATATCTGGTAGATTCGCATGGGCGACCTGTCCAGACTGCCAGCTGACCCGTGGGCGCAGTGGCCCAGATCAACCCATGACTGAGAGACGGATGTCATGTCTCGAGCACCCTTTGGCAACGATGCGTCAAAGATAGATCGCTACAACGTTTTTTGGAACAGAAAAGATGTTGGGCGTCCCCTGGTCGGGTTCACTCTCAGGGGTTGGTTTCCCCTGGAAGAGTATTCGGCAACCGGGGCGTGGAAGACCGCCGAGTTCCTCACGCCCGACATGGTAGTACCCGACCAGTTCATGGACGATGAGGAACGTCTCCTTCGAGAAGGTGAGATCATCGACGACGACATCATCCGGGGAAGCTGTCCGGCCTCGGCGGTCATACCCTGGTTGTCAGCGATGTTGGGCAGCAGGCTGAGAATACTGCCGGGCAGCATCCTCGGTGAAGAGCGCACCCTCTCCTGGGAAGAGCTTGAGCATGTGCAACTCGACCGCGAGAACCCCTGGTTCGCCAAGTACATGGAATTCGCCGACGCTCTGGTCGAAAGGTCGAACGGCCGCTTTCCGGTGACTCACGGAGCGTTGCTTGCCCCTTCCGACCTGATGGGCTTGTTGCGGGGTCACACTCAGAGTATCTTGGACCTGATGGAGGAGCCCGAGAAGTCATCGAGGCTTCTGTGGAAGTTCGCCGAGATCTTTCAGGAAATAACTGAAGAGATATGGAAACGCCTTCCTCTCTTTTGCGGTGGCTACTTTGATGGCATGTATCAGCTTTGGTCGCCAGGTCCTATCATCCGGATGCAGGAGGACGCTTCTGGCTTGTACTCTCCCAGGCTCTACCGCCAGTTCCTCCAGCCGATAGATCACGAGCTCGCCAGCCGCTTCTCTCATAGCTTCATACATCTGCATTCCACCTCGATGTTCCTCCTTGATGCCTTCCTGGAGATCGAGGAGCTTCGCTGCTTTGAGATCAACAACGATGTATCGGGGCCGCCTCTCGCGGACATGGTTCCCTGTTTCCAGGCAGTCCAGTCGGCCCAACGGTCCTTGATGATCCGTGGCTCTTTTTCTCCTGACGAGATTCGCCTTTTGATGGATTCGCTGGAACCGCGCGGGCTCTACCTGTTGATCCTCGTCACCAACGTGGAGGAGGTCGCCGCCCTGAAGCCGCTATTGGGCATGTAGTTGCGTCGGCTGCTGCGTAAGTTGCTCGCGTAGACGGTGGAGCATCCCAGACTTTGCATGGCCGCGGCCGAGACGCCCGATTCCACCCAAGGAGGAAAGGAGAAAGCCGTGTCTTTGATTGCCATCATCACCGATACTGACTCCAGCTTGCCGGCCGATGTCGCCGATGAACACGGCATCAGGCAGGTGTCCATCAATATCCAGTTTGGGGAGGAGACCTTCAGGACTGGTGTGGACATCGACGATGCGCGCCTGTTCGCCCGGGTGGATCGAGAGGGCAGCCTGCCAAAGACATCAGCACCTTCGCCCGGCGCGTTCTCGCGGGCCTATGAGTCCGCCTTTGACGCGGGCGCGGAGGCGGTTGTCTGCTTTTGCGTGAGTAGCGAGGTCAGCGGCACATACGGCGCGGCTGTGATCGCTCGCGACCTGTTGCCCGAGCGGGAGATCAGAGTGGTAGATTCACGCAGCCTCTCCATGGGCCAGGGGTTCATGGTGTTGGCCGCAGCCGAGGCCGCGCTGGAGGGCGCGTCCAGCGACGAGATCGTGGCCCGCGCTCTCGCGGTGGGCAAGCGCACCCACCTCTACGCCGCCCTGTCCACGCTCAAGTACCTGGCCATGAGCGGGCGGGTCGGGCATCTTGCGGCGGGGATGGCCAGTCTGCTCAGGATCAGGCCCATTCTGTCTCTGCGAGAGGGCAAGCTGGATCTGCTGGAGAAGGTCCGCACACGAAAGAGAGCATGGGCTCGGGTCGTCGCCTTGACAGAGCAAGCTCTGGCCGGTCGGCGGGCCGAGCGAGTGGCCATCCTTCACATCAATGCTCAAGAGGACGCACGGCTGTTCGAGCAACAATTGCGTGCAAGCCTGCCATGCCCCGACGCCGTGATGATGGCCGAACTCACGCCGGGGCTGTCGGTCCATTCTGGCGCAGGACTGGTCGGAGTAACCGTCGTAGCTGCCCCCGATACGAGGGGGCGAAAGGACATCGAGAGGTGACTATCAGACTTGGGAGTGGCGAGTTCGTGTATGAGGTCGTTGAAGATTGGGCAAAGCTGCCCGAGGGATGGAACTTCAAAGAGGTGCCGGATGTGGCCGTGGACGCCGACGATCGAGTCTACGCGTTCAGCCGAGGCGAGCATCCCGTGATCGTCTTTGATAGGGACGGCAACTTTATCAAGTCGTGGGGCGAGGGCCTGTTTACTCGACCGCACGGCCTGACCCTGGGGCCTGATGACAGTCTCTACTGCGTAGACGACAGCGATCACAGCATCAGGAAGTGCACCTTCGACGGGGAGGTGCTCATGACCCTGGGAACCCCAGGCGAGCCGGCTCCGTATCAGGGCGGCTTGCCCTTCAACCGGCCCACCAAGGTGGCTCTTGATCCCAACACGGGCGAGATCTATGTAGCCGACGGGTACGGGAATGCCAGGGTACACAAGTATTCTGCTGACGGCGAGTACCTCTTCTCTTGGGGCGAGTACGGCGTCGCACTCGGCCAGTTCAACCTGGTGCACAGCGTCGCGACCGACAGAGAGGGCCTGGTCTACATAGCGGACCGGGAAAGCCATCGGGTCCAGGTCTTTGACTCGAACGGCAAGTATCTGACCCAATGGAACAACCTCCATCGGCCCTGCGGGCTGCACATCGATGCGCCCATCGGTGGTGATGGGGAGCAGCTCTGCTACATTGGGCAGCTTGGACCGGGGCTAGCGGTGAACAAGGCTTATCCCAACCTGGGAGCCCGCGTGAGCATATGCGATCTCGAAGGACGTCTCCTGGCCTGGCTTGGTGACGTCCGGCCGGGAGAGGAGCCAGGCCAGTTCGTGGCCCCGCATGGCATTGCCGTCGATTCGCATGGCGACCTCTACGTGGGCGAGGTTTCCTGGGCGGAGCGAGGTCGGCACCTCGACCCGCCGCGAGAAGTGCGAAGCTTCCGCAAGCTGGTGAAGGTGAGTTGAGGCACACCAGGGCGGAATCTCACCTGGTGGCTTGCCTCACTCACCGTGGCATCATGAGAGAGTGTAGGAGGAATACGACATGCGACAACTTGACGGCAAGGTAGCCATCGTCATCGGTGGCGGCACTGGCATCGGCAAGGGGATCGCCAGGGCGTTCGCGGAGGAAGGGTGTTGCGTGGTCATAGCCGCCAGGAATGCAGACCGTCTGGGCGCGGCGGCCAAGGAACTCGGTGAGACCGGCTCGAAGATCATGGCGGTGCCCACCGACGTCACCGTCGAGGCGCAAGTGATCGCGCTCTTTGAGCGCACCCTGGCGCGATTCAGTCGCCTGGACATACTGGTGAACAGCTCGGGCGCGTTCGACGGCGGCCCGCTAGAGAGGATCTCGCTCGAAGCATGGAACCGAGTGATTGGCGCCAACCTGACCGGGCCGTTTCTCTGCACGCGCGAAGCCTTCCGCATCATGAAGGAGGCTGGCGGTGGCCGCATCATCAACATCGGCAGCATATCGGCCCAGCGCACCAGGGTGAACATGGCGCCCTACACCTCCAGCAAGTTCGCCATCTGGGGGCTGACCCAGGCCGCCGCGCTGGAAGGAAGAGAGTTCGGCATCGCCGTAAGCTGCCTTCATCCGGGCAACACCCTGGTCGAGCGCCGCGCATCATCGGGAGAGATGCAAGAGGCGGAGCCGATGATTGCCGTCGAGAACATCGCCCGCACCGCGCTGTTGATGGCCACCCTCTCCCCCGAGGCCAACATGCTGGAGGCCATCGTGCTGCCGGTGACCCAGAAGTACATCGGGCGGGGGTAGGGGGCTGCCTTCGGCGCGGTCAATGGAGGTGTGGCGACTTGGCCCCTCTCCGGACGTGTGTGGGGAGGGGCTTTGCTCGCGCCTCGGCCGGCGCTGGCTGGCGTTCGAACTGGTCGAGGAATACCTGGTGGGCTCCAGATTCCGCTTCGCCGATCTGCTTCGGCAGCCGACTCTGCCGACACTCAGGGAGGAAGCACCAGAGGAATCATATGCTCCCCACCGACCACAGCCCCGTGAGGACGAACCTACATCGCCTCCGGCGCGTTCATCCCCATGAGACCCAGCACCCGCGCCAGGACGATCCTGCAAGCCGAGACCAGCTTCAGTCGCGCTTTGTTTATGGCCTCATCCTCAGGAAAGGAGCTGACCACGCGACAGTCGCGATAGAAAGCGTGAAACGCGCCTGCCAGATCCTGGGCGTAGTAGGTCAAGTGGTGCGGTGCTAGATGAACGGCTGCCGTGCGCACCACTTCGGGCAGGCGAACCATCCTGCGTATCAGGTTGAGCTCGGGCTCCGTGGTGAGGAGACTCACCTCGCCATCCGAGAAGTCGAGCCCGCCGGCATAGCGCAGGATGGAGCAGATGCGCGCGTGAGCGTACTGGATGTAGTAGACGGGGTTCTCATCCGACCGCTCCTTGGCCAGGTCGAGGTCGAAATCCATCTGGCTATCGGCCGAGCGAGCCAGCAGAAAGAAGCGCACCGCGTCGGGCCCGACCTCCTCCAGCACCTCGCGCAGGGTGATGATGTCGCCCGTTCGTTTGGAAAGGCGCAGCACTTCACTGCCGCGCCTAAAAGTGACCATCTGATAAACGATGATGGTCAGGCGATCGGGGTCGAGGCCCAGAGCGGTCATCATGGCCTTCATTCGGGGCACGTGGCCCTGATGATCGGCGCCCCACACGTCGATGACCTGCTCGAATCCCCGCTCCACGAACTTGTTGTAATGGTAGGCGATGTCCGAGGCAAAGTAGCCGGGGATCCCACTGGAGCGGATGACCACCTCGTCCTTGGGGGCGCCCAACTCTGTGGCCCTGAACCACACCGCTCCATCGTGCAGGTAGATGTGCCCGCCCTGACGCAGGATGGTCATCACCCGCTCGAACTGGCCATCTTGGTACAGAGATCGCTCGGAGAACCAGCGATCGTAGTGCACGCCCATCATGGCCAGGTCTTCCTTGGCCTGAGCCACCACTTTCTCCAGCCCCAACGCGCCCACCTGCTCCACGGCCTCTTGGCGGGGCATTTCCAGGAACTCGGTGCCATGCTCAACGGCGATCTCTTTTCCCAGCGCGACCATGTACGAGCCGTGATAGCCCTCCTCAGGAACGGCCTCATCGCGGCCCAATGCCTGGGCATAGCGAGCATAGAGCGTCTGGTTGAAGGCCCGCACCCGGCTCCCAGCGTCGTTCAGGTAATACTCGCGCTGCACCCGGTAGTCGGCGGCTTCCAACACAGAGGCCAACGCATCGCCCAGCACGGCGTTGCGAGCCGAGCCGATGTGCAGAGGGCCGGTGGGGTTGGCGCTAACGTACTCGACCTGCACCTTGCTCCCCTGGCCCAGCGAGATGTTCCCATAGGCATCGCCTGCCGCCAGGATCTCTTTTACCTGCGAAGCCAACCAGGCCCCACTCAGACGAAAGTTGATGAACCCAGGGTGGGCCACCTCCACCTGCGCCACAAAGGGGAGCTCGGGCAGGTGCTTGACCACGGCCTCGGCGATCTTGACCGGGGCCATGCGGGCGTGACGGGCCAATTGCATGCAGACCGGCGTGGCAAAGTCACCCTTGGCCTCTTGGTTGGGCCGCTCCACAGGGACTTGGTCGGGGAGAGCGAAGGGAGGTAGATCGCCTCTTCGTTGCGCCCTTCCAAGTGCTCCACGGATGGCCTCACCCAGCTCGACGTCGATCAGACTCACCCTATTTCATCTCCATCCAGTTCTTGCCGATAGCTGTGTCCACTTTGAGGGGCACGCGCAGCTTGTAGGCGCTCTCCATCGAATCGACCACCAGGGCACGGGTGGCCTCGATCGCGTCCTCGCGCACCTCCAGCACCAGCTCATCGTGCACCTGCAGCACGAGTTGGGCCGCAAGCCCTTGCTCGTGCAGGCGACGCTGCAGGGCGATCATGGCCAGCTTGATGATGTCGGCAGCGCTCCCCTGGATAGGCATGTTCACTGCCGCGCGCTCGGCTCCGCGACGGAGGTTGCCGCCTGCGGCGCTGCGCGACTGCAATTCGGGGAAATAGCGTCTGCGCCCCAAGATCGTCTCCACATATCCCTTCTCTCTGGCCATGCGCTTGGTCTCCTCCAGGTACTCTTTGACCCGACTGAAGCGCCCAAAGTAGGAGGCGATGAACTCGCGGGCCTGCGGCACCGAGAGATCTGTCCGTGCCGCCAGGCCATAGGCCCCCATACCATACATCAGACCGAAATTGATCGTCTTGGCCAGGGCGCGTTGCTGCGAGGTGACCTCGGCCAGAGGCACGTCATGGATTGTCGCCGCCGTGGTGGCATGGACGTCTTCGCCGCGCCCAAAGGCAGCCATGAGTTCCGGATCTTGCGACAGATGCGCAAGAAGGCGAAGCTCCACCTGCGAGTAGTCGCAGCTCAACAGCATGTGGCCTTCCGGCGCAACAAACGCCCCACGCACGCGCCGACCTAGCTCGGTGCGCACCGGGATGTTCTGCAAGTTGGGGTCGTTGGAAGAGATGCGCCCGGTTGTGGTGCCCGTTTGCCTGAACGAGGTATGGACGCGCCCGGTGCGCGGATGGATCAGCCTGGGAAGGGCATCCACATAGGTACCCTTCAGCTTCTCCAGCTTCCGGTATTCCAGAACCAGATCCACGATGGGGTGTTCATCGTGGATCTGGTCCATTACGGCAGCATCGGTAGAGTAGCCGGTGCGTGTCCGTCGGATCACCGGCAGGTTCAGCTCCTCAAAGAGCACCCTGCCAAGCTGCTTGGTGGAGTTGATGTTGAAGGGATGGCCGGCCAGGGCATGGATCTGAGAGCCGAGTTCATCCAGTCGTTGGGTGATCTCCTGAGACATCGCCTGGAGGTAGGCCCGATCCACCAACATGCCATGCATCTCCATGTCCACCAGCACTGGCACCAGGGGCATCTCCGTCTCAGCAAAGAGCTCCCATTGGTCGCGCTCCTTCAGGCCAGAGGAGAGAACGTCCACCAGTCGCAGGGTCATGTCGGCATCGGCACATGCGTAGGGAGCCACTCGCGGTATGGGCACCAGGTCCATGCTGATTCGGTTGCGCCCCTTGCCGATCAGCTCCTCGATGGGGGTCATCTCCACGCCCAGTCGCTGCCAGGCCTGATTCTTGAGGCCAATGCCACGCCCGGTGGGTTCGAGGAGCCAGGCGGCGATCATGGTCTCGAACTGCAGGCCCTCTAGGGGCATGTCGTGCAAGGACAGCACCCTCAGGTCATAGTTGGCGTTGTGACAGACCTTGCCGACGCTGGCATCGGCGAGCACGGGCCCCAGCCTGGCTCGAACCAGCTCCAGCGGCAACTGCTGGCCCTGGCTGAGCCGCGGATCGTGGCCCACCGGAAGATAGTGGGCCGTGCCCGGGGTGTCGGATATGGAGATGCCCACCAGTCGGGCGCGCATGGGGTCGGTGTGAGTGGTCTCGGTATCCAGGGCAAAGAGCGCCGTCTCTCGCAGGTGGGCCACCAACCTGTCCAGTGACTCTTTGCTGTCCACCACACGGTAGTCCACCTCACTCGGCCCCAGAGCAGGTTCTCGCCCAGTTGCCGCCACAGGTTGGGCGAAGAAGCCAAGCTGCGCTGCCTCGCCGGTTGTCTCGGGCCGGGGAATGCGTGACACCAGGGAACCGAAACCCAGCTCTCGCAGCAACTCCATGACTTCGGCCCGTTCGAAGCGCGGCCATTTGCTCGCCGCCAAGTCGAGGGTGATATCCACGTCGCGAACGATGGTGACCAGATGCTTGCTCATCATGGCTGCATCGCGCCCGCGCTCCAGAGCCTTGCGGAAGCGGCTCTGCGTCACTTGGTCGAGGTGCTCGTAGATGGCCTCCACCGAGCCATACTGCTTCAGCAGTCTGGTGGCCGTCTTGTCGCCCACGCCGCGCACGCCGGGGATGTTGTCCGACGAGTCGCCCATCAGGGCTTTCAGGTCGATGAGCTGGCCAGGCTCCAGATCGTAGCGCTCACGGACGGCCTCCTGGTCGTAGAGCTTGGTGTCGCGGAACTGGCGGCGCGGATAAAGTACCTGGACCGTCGGTGATATCAACTGAAAGGTGTCGGTGTCGCCGCTGACGATGATGGTCTCCAGGCCAAGGCGTGTGGCCTGGAGCGACAGGGTGCCCAGCAGGTCATCGGCCTCATAGCCCTCAACCTGGTGGATCGGAATGCCCAGGGCCGCCACCAGCTTCTTGATCCAGGGCAACTGTGGCCGCATGTCATCGGGCGTCTTGGCGCGCTTGGCCTTGTACTCCTCGTATTCCTCGTGACGAAAGGTGCGCCCCACGTCAAAGGTAGTGATGACATAGTCGGGATCGTAGTCTTGAATGGCCTTGAGAAGGATGTTGGCAAAGCCAAAGATGGCGTTGGTCGGCTCCCCGGCGGGGCTGGTCAGGGGCGGGATGGCATGATAGGCCCGGTAGGCCAGCGCATGCCCGTCGATGAGCATTAGGCGTTGTCTATCGGGCTGAGTGCCAGCGTCTGCGACCATGATCGTGCCTCCTCAAGGTGATTATAGCACAAGGGGGAGGGAGGGCAAGGGGGGATGGCGTGCGCCAACCGGCGCGTGTCGCGTTGGGGGGAACGCAACGGGGGACGGAACTAGATGTGGGCAGCGGGGTCTCACCCATCAGCTACTGAGGATTTGGGTCATGATGGCGGCGAGGTCCTTGGGCGGAGTCTTCATCCTGTCGATCAGCAGGTTCCGAAAGTGCTCGTATTTCAGACCATGCTGTGAACAGTATGCCTTGAGAAGGGCACGCCCTTTGCACTTGGCACGCCAGGTCCCCTCTCCAATTGAAGATTGCAGCCGCGTTCTGGCCTTTTCTTCTACCTCGGAGAACGTTGGAAGTGCCGGCCGCGCTGTTGAGGGGGCGTGCTGCCTGTACACGGAATCGTAGGCGGCCTTAGCTATCGCCGCAATCCGAGCATCAAGGAGCGCCCTGGTGAACGGCTTCAGGTGGACGTCGCACAACAGAAGCTTCTTCAACCGGTCATCTACTTGCTGCGGTCTTGAGTATGGGCACCTTTCCCCCATCATCGAACGGCTAGCTCTCAGGATTTCTTCCGCGTCAAGTAGGACGTTTTCCACATGGCAAACCGGCAGATGGAATAGCCTCTTGCCCTCCGTGGGATCAGGTTCGAGGCGCTCGATGTCCCCATCGACGATGCAAAAGTACTGTTGGAAACCAGTTGATTCCGTGAGCAGCGCGTTGACCCGTTCGGCTGTTTTCCGCACCGTGGAAGAGTTCCCGGCAGGCACGAAGCTTACGTTGTATCTGGCCGGCGGGTACAGCGCTTCATAGATGGCGCGATCAGCCGACGCGTCTTCGCCTTCGATGAAGACAATGCGCTGGTTGAAACTGACAATGCCCCGCGACCCCATCAGCTCCGAAAGAACGTCATGCAGGTTCTGACTATCAGTGACACGGACCAACTGATTCCCGCCGTCTTTGGGTGGCTCTTTGAGGATGGTGTAGAGAGAATCCGTTCCTGCTGCGATCATCATCTCTGGCGAATGCGTCGTCAGCAACACCTGATTCCCTTGGGCTTGCCGCCTCAATACCTCCAGGTAGCGTCGCTCGAGGTCGGGGTGAAGATGCGCGTCAGCCTCATCGAGCAGGACTATGGCTCCTTTGGGTTTCAGCTGGTGAAATCGAATGAACATGTTGAGGATCTCTTTTTCCCCGGAGCTCAAGTCATCTATGTCGATGTCACCCATGAGAGTTGAGACCACGAATTCAAAGGGCGACCTCTCTATGAGCACGTCTACAAACTTCATCGGGGCAAAGAAGGAATCGAAGAACTCTCTTATCTCCTCCAATGAGTCCCGATACACTGCCTTTCCGGCGCGCAGCGACCTCTGCAGCTCCTGCAGGTCCCCAAACTTGAGGCTTGCGAGGTACCGCTTTGTGAGCTGAAACTTGTGATCGCCCCGCGCGAGCGTGTCTTTCGCATTTTGATTGGTGATAGACTCGACACTCCATGACCTGAGCTCAGACTTCTCCGGTCGCCGGTAGGCACTCATCCAGTCGAAGAACCCCGGAGAACCAGGATCACGGCTGAAATGACCGAGCAGGCGCCTAACTGCGTTTGAAGCCCGAACCCGATACCCGCCCCCCTTGTCGATTTCGACAACGACCTCGTCCGCGCCGGGACACTCAGCGTTGAACGTCTCACTGGCAAACGACTGTTCGTCATCCGCAAACGCCAGCCTCATCGTTATCGTCGCCTTCGCTGCGTCGGCGGAGACCGCCCTTGGATCGAAAGGGAAATTCCCATAGGCACCGGCCCTCTCTTTCGCTGTCATCAGCGCCTCAAGCAGGGCGGTCTTGCCACAACCATTGCCTCCGCAGATGACCATGAAATCGGGAACATCCGAGCACTCGGCGAGGCGAAGATTGCGGAAGTTCTGAATGCGAAAGCTCACGATTCGCATGTCCTGTCCTCCTTTTCTTGGGCGGTGGCGCTATGCCGCTTGCCGGCCAGCCTGTTACGTGTTACGAAGTAGTTCGCCCAAGCCGTTCAATACTCCAGGTCCGCCACATGCCCCAACTCCAGTTCAACGTCCAGGTCCTCGTCCAGCCAGTCCTAGCCGTGGGCCTCTCGGCCCGGGCCGCGCGGCAATGTAGGTCTTGGCCCGCCCGGCATCTGCCTCGCCCACTCACGCCTGGTCATCGATGCTTCTTCTCTCCGCTTCCACCTCCTCGAACCAGGTCTCCAGTTGGCTCAGCATCCTGGCCGCGCATTCTGGCTCGGCCTCGGCCAGATCGTGCCGCTCCAGCGGGTCCTGGTCGATGTTGTACATCTCTGGCGGGGGTGGCGGGGGCACGTCTCGCTCGGGCTCGGGGTCTCGGCAGATGTCGGTGTACAGTTCGGGTGTCTCTTCATGCGGCTTTGCCGCCTGGTACTTCAGCGCGCGGTCCATGGCCAGGTCCTCTGGAGAGACGCGCATCGCCTCTGCGATGCGTGGACGGACCAGCTTCCAAGGCCCGTCGCGCATGGCGGCATTGCAGGTGACCAGGGGAGTGTAGCGGTTCCACTGCCAGAAGCGCGGAATGTCCAGTGGGTCTCCCTCCCCGCGCAGGGACGGCCACACGTTGCGGCCGTCCAGGGCCAGGTCTGGGGGCGCCTCCACTCCCGCCGCAGCCAGCAGCGTGGGCAGCCAGTCGTTAAAGTGGACCAGATCGTGATAGCCACGCCCGCCTTCCAGGCCCGCTGGCCAGCGCAACACCAACGGCAGCCGGATGCCCCCCTCGTACACGCTGCCCTTGGCCCCGTTGTAGCCACAGTTGAAACGCACAGTGCACATCTCGCCCCGCCCGCCGAATTGCGGGCCGTTGTCGCTGGTGAAGAGCAGGATGGTGTTCTCCTCCAGACCCTCTCGCCCCAGAACGTCGAGGATGCGCTCCAGCCCCTTGTCCATGCGCAACAGCATGCCATAGATCGTGCTCACGCCCTTGGTGAACTTGCCCGTCTCACGGAAGGGGGTGACGTCCTCCTCGGGAGCCTGGAAGGGGAAATGGGGAGCGTTGTAGGTGAGGTGCAGGAAGAACGGCTCCCGCTTGTGTCGAGTGATGAACTGGACCGCCTCGTCGGTAAAGAGGTCGGTCAGATAGCGACCATCGGACCGATGATACGCCCCGTTGTAGTCGAGCCGCCAGTCATAGTAATCCTGCCAACCGCCCCGAAAGCCCACGAATTCGTCAAAGCCTCGGGCGTTGGGATGGTAGCGCGGATCGAAGGCACCCAGATGCCACTTGCCTATCAGACCTGTCACATAGCCGGCTGATTTGAGCAGGTCGGCCATGGTCACTTCCTTCAGGGCCAGCCTGTCCAGTCCACGCCCCTCCAGCGTGTCTATTGCCCCGGTGCGATGAGGGTAGCGCCCGGTGAGGAACGCCGCGCGAGCGGGCGCGCAAACACACGAGGCCGAGTAATGTTGCGAAAGGCAAACGCTCTCCGAAACCAGTCGGTCCAGGGTCGGGGTCTGCGATGAGCCATCCCCAAAGACGCCGAAATCGCCGTATCCCATGTCATCAACCAGGATGGCCAGGATGTTCGGTCGCTCTGGCATCTTTCCTCCTTTGCCTGTCCTGCCACCAACATCCAGGGATAGCCCCCTACCCTATGGAGTCGAGACGGGGGACGCGAGAGGCATCATCTCTCATGCCTTGCCAGCAAGCGCCTCTTCGAGACGGTGGGCAACCACGATCTCCTCGCCGTCGCGAAGGGTGTGGGGGTGGACGCGAATCTCCGGACACTTGGGGCCAGGAAAGCTGTGGGGGCCGGGCGTTATCAACTGAACGGCAATGCGCGGCCGTCCGTTGCGCAGTCGTTGCACCAGCTCCTGGAAGGTGATGCCCACCGTCTTCTCGTCCCAGGTGAGCGCGACATGGGGCACCAGTTGGCCGATTCCATAGGGCATCTGCCGCCGCGCGTGCACTTGCTCAAGGCCCGACAGCGCCTCGATAACGTGAGCCACCCTACGCTCCCAGACGGCCTCCACCGAGGCATGGTCCTGGGCCAGGTAGACCTCCACCGCTTTCACCAGGCCCACGATCTCCTCCTTGCCCACCTTCATAGGACGGCCGACGCCCATGTTGGGGTTGTCGTTGAGTCGGCACGCTTCTATAAGCTCCTTTCGCCCCAGAATGAGCCCAGAACTCTGAGGCCCACGGATCCCCTTGCCCCCACTGAAGGCCACCAGGTCGGCGCCCTCGTGGACAAAGCGGGACAGGTTCTCGGCTGGGGGGAGTTCTGCGGCCGCGTCCACTATCACTGGAACACCGGTCTCATGGGCTATATCCACCACTTGCTCGAAGGGTAGCGCCTCTCCACGAGAGAACCAGGCAAAAGTACAATAGACTGCCGCTGTCTCGCCATCCAGGGTCCGCTTGAGTTCCTCGGCGTCAGCCCCAATCTCCACCAGCCTGGCCCCGGCCAGGCGCGCCGCCTGATCAAAGGGGTTACGGTGAGCCCGCTGGACGATCAGCCTGTCTGACATGCCGTCGGTATCGGGGAGCTGCCGGATCCTCTCCAGGTCGGTGCCGGTCATGCAGGCTGCTGCCATCAGGGTGATGCCTGCGGCAGCTCCGGCGCAGACGTGCGCGGCCTCAACGCCGATCAGTTCAGCGATGCGTTTGCCTGCGGCCAGGTGAAGCTCGGCCATATCCACGAAGGCGCGGCTCGCCGCCGCCATGGCATCGATTACCTCCGCCGGCATCAGCGAGCCACCCAAAGCGGTCAGCGTGCCTGCAGCGTTGATGATCGGGTCCACACGCAATTGAGCATAGATGTCCATATCCGGTCTCTCCAGCGCCGGCAAGAGGCTGCACCACAGACGACATCAGCACGCATCGAAGCCATGCCCTCTTTCGGTCCAGCTCAGTGTACTGCATCTCGCGCGGCGTAGCAACGGCCGCAAGGTATCTCTGGGCGGCCCGGCCGTGCGGCCGGTGTCGATGTTTCCCGTCGAAGGCTGGGCGCGTCCGTGCTCCTATGGGGGCATTGCGCCAAAGGACATGCAAGAGAAGGCGCTACTACGCGGGGTCTGTCGGGGCCACGACCCTCCGCCAGCCGGCAGCGCCATCGCGGACGATTGGCTCACGGTCGTCAGCCGACTGTCCCTCTCTTCTCGTCCTGCTGACCACCTCGTGGCAACCAGGACCGTCGTCGCGTCTAGCCGCCGCCGCTGATCAAGAAGGTGAGCGCCACGCACACGAGGCCGGCGACGAT
>SDBU01002493.1_pt1 | contig 24358 bp, 25 predicted proteins | sample 2277071 | NCBI WGS metagenome assembly SDBU01 (sample SAMN10397929, study PRJNA504765) | marine sediment metagenome | isolation source: marine sediment core GS08_GC12, 126 cmbsf | place: Arctic Ocean: Gakkel Ridge, Loki's castle | collected 2008
CTCAAGAGATTTATCAGCTCGGCGGGTTCAAGGTTTTCAGCATCCTTTATCAGGGGGTCAAGGAATTTTACCAGCTCCTTCACGTTTTTTCTAATGTAGGGAAGCTCAATCGGCATGGACTTTAGACCATGATAGAAATGGAGATTTTTCTTGCCTGAGTACTCCTCAAGCTCCTTGATAAACTTCCTTCCGATGTACCGGTTGGGCACATTGAGGATAGTCAATAGCGCCTCATCTCCCATCTCTGATTCAGAATCTGATATAACCCTTAGATAGTCGAGAAGCACCTTTACCTCCTGTCTGTTGTAGAAATTGAGACCATTCTCGATATGGTAGGGAATCTTGTGCTGGGAGAACACTTCCTCAATGACCCTCGACTGAAAGTTAGCTCGATAGAGAACCGCGATATTCCTGTAGATATAGCGCCTCCTTTCCACCAGATCCTTGATCTCATTTACCATGTTTAATGCCTCGGTCTCTTCCGTTGAGGACTCAAGCACTATGACATCCTCCCCGTCCGGATTATGGGTCTCAAGGATCTTGTCAATCTTTTTGACATTGTGCCTGATAAGGTTTTGACAAACCTTTAGGATCTGGGGGGTAGACCGGTAGTTGAGGTTTAAAATGAACTGCTCTCCCTGGGGAAACACCTTTTTAAAATTGAGAATGTTTCCTACAGATGCACCGGTAAATCCGAAAATGCTCTGCCAGTCATCACCGCAGACCCAGAAGCTTGAGCCATTCTCCTTGCCTGATTCATCCATCAGGAGTTTTAGTATCTCCATCTGTGCCGGGTTTGTATCCTGAAACTCATCTACCAGCAGATGTTGGAAAACGTTCCGATATTTCCATCTCACCTCCTTGTTTTCATTCAATATCCTGTAAACCTCAACCAGCAGATCATCAAAATCCATAAGCATCTTTTTTTCTTTCTCTTTGTCATATGCCTCATAGATGTCTGCGACCTTGAGCATGGTTTTATCTCCCTCATAGAGAGCCTTGAATTCATTAACAGAGATGAGATTATTCTTGGCGAGGCTGATTTCCCCTAACACCATGCCCATAGATAAATCCTTGACTTTCAGCCTCTTCATTATCTTTCCCATGAATACTATCTGGTCCTTTCCGGACAGTACCTCAAATACCCTTCCCTCATTCCTTAAAAGATAGTGACAGAAGGAATGGATGGTTGAAAGTGTCACCCTGGATGCAAGATCACCCAAGACCGGGATGAGACGGTTTCTCATCTCTTCTGCTGCATTCCGGGTAAATGTTAATCCCAGTATATTCTCAGGCGCTATTCCCTGTGTCTTTACCAGCAGGCCGATCCTCTCCATCATTACTAGAGTCTTGCCACTCCCGGGAACTGCTATCACCGCACAGATCCCATTAAGGAAGTTAGCTGCCTCTTTTTGTTCCTTGTTTAGTTCATCACTCATGCTGCCTTCACCTCCCTTTCCCTTTGAATTGTTTTAATCGCCATGTTGATTCTGAACATGGCTGCCACGGTATCGTTTACCTTTGGGGTTATTTTATCTGTGACAACCAGCTCTTTCAGAGTTCTCTGCTTCTCCCTTAAAAGATCCTTCAGGAGCGAGAGAACAATTGTTGTTGGATGTCTCTTTAAAAGCTTTTCAATATCGATTATCCTCTTTACATGGCCGTTATTCATAAATGTTAAAAACTCCTGTGCCTCTTTCAATGTCTCTATTGTCATATCTCACCTCCTAAGAACCATTCATCACAAGCATTTTTGTAAGAGCACCCTTTACACTTCCAACTTGTATCGTTGGGTACAAAGACCTCCCTGTTTATACCTTCCCAGACCTGGAGGATCTTTTTGGTGACCCTTCTCTCATCATCCTCACTCCTCGTTGTCCAGTAGGGCTCAAATTTTGGGGTCTTGGTTTTGATAAGACAGTCAAACTTGAGAAGGATTTCCCTGTTTACATATCCATTCGCCTTGGCAGCCATCTGGTAAAGGGTGAGCTGCATATTGTTATCCACCTCATCAACGGAGTAAGCCTTTCCTGATGTTTTCCAATCGGTGATAATAATGGTCTCGGATTCGTCTTCTTCGATGAGATCGATTACGCCGATGACAGGGACAGGAAGACCGGGGATGGTAAAGCTAAATGCTTCCTCAATTGCAAGTACCCTGAAGTTATCCTCAGGGAGCTTGTTGTACCAGACTGAAAGGAGATCCTTCCCACCCATCAACAGGGTGTCAAAGTCCTTTCCTTCAGGATATTTAATATCCTCTCTCCCTTCGGCCGCTTTTCTCCAGTGCTCTTCAAAGCTTTCATGGATATCCTTAAGCAAAAGTTTGTTTCCGATCATCTTCTCCTGGTAAAACTCCCCCGAGACCAGATGAATCACAGATCCAAACTCCAGTGCATCTGACCTGACCTCAAATGGGACCCTGTCAATCCTTCCAAGCTTGTAAAGAAGACCGCATTCAACGTAGTCATTGACGGATGAGGCAGAAAGGTGTGGCTCTTTCTTTAATTCCCATAGATCCATATCCAATACCTCCAAATACGCAGGATACTGCGCTTTTCCAAATGAGAGAGGGACAGGACACACTTATCCGTTAGGGCCCTGTCCCTCTTGGTTAAACTGCTTAGCTGTTACTGGTAGTCTTAAGCTGCCTGCTGAAGTGTGCGGATAAAGGCTGAAGCGTCTTTTGAGGAGAGTTCTTCAAGGGAAGTGTTATAGGTCTTCTGGGCCAGGTTTTCCAGCTCCTCAACAGATATGTTCCTCCTTCTGCTAAGGTTGTGTATGGCCCTGTTTTGTGCCTCACTCATTTGAGGGACTGTTTGCTCGGGTTTGCCCGAATCCCCTTTAGGCTCTTCCTTCTTTGACTCACCTTTTGGTGTTTCCTCTGGTTTACCCTGATCCTTGGTATCCGGTTTTGTCTCAGCCCTGGCTCCCTTTACCTCGGATTTCTTAGGGGGTACCCTATTGGTCCTCCCTTTTCCCCTGGCAGATTCATCACCAATAACATCGTTGAAATCAGCGAGCTCCTCAAGGCATGTCATGCCTATGTTGGTGAAGCTCCTCAGCGCCCTTGCTATGGATCTTGTGCTGGCCATGCGGAGAAGATGCTTTACCACCCGTTTGGTGCAGTTCTCTGGATTGGCGTCACCCACGTCAATAAAGGTTTCACCTGTTTTGGACACCACTGTGGCCTTGCATATGGCGAAATTCCCGTTTTCCTTTGTGGGTAGCTGAATGGGATCAACCTCGATCTTCAGAATCCCCTTCTGGTGTGCTAAATCGAGAAGGCCGGAATACTTAACGAATTCATTCCCTTCAATCTCGATTATGAATCTCTCATCCAGCTTTGGTTTCTTCCTTTTAAGGAATTGAGCCTCTTCATACTCACCTGCAGGGATACAATCCACTACAGCCGCAATATGCTTGCACCTAAAATTGGGATCTGTCTTGATGTTTCTGGAAAAATCTCCGCAGGTACAGTACACGTCATCACCTGAGAGGGATACCTTGTAGCAGATCTTGCCCTCTGATGATTCCACATAGAACGAGGTCTCATCCACCTGGATGACCCTCAGTTTTTGAGCCTTTTCGTTTCTCTTTTGAATTTCCTTTGCTGTCATGGTTATTCCTCCTTCAATTTTCTTTTTTCCTCCAAAATGGTGATTAGCCATTCAAAGGCTTTGGTTAGCATTTCAAAGGCCTTCATTGTTAGCACAAAGACCTTTACGATTACCTTTAGTGTTACCTCCAAAATCTTCCAAGCCATAGCGCCTCCTTAGAAGGGAATGTCATCACCTTCTTTTGGCGGGCCTTCCTCAAAGCCTCTTCCATCGGTCTTTATGAACTCAAGGGAGTTTGCTAACAGCTGGTGGGAGCTTCTCGTAACTCCCTCCTCATTTTCCCATTTTTGCTGATCCAGGGTAGCTATGATTCCTATCCTGGCTCCCTTGTGAAGATACTTTTCAGCGACCTCAGCCAGACGACTGAAACACACGACCTTGATCCATCCGGTCTTCTTTTTTGATGACCGGAATGCAAGATTGAAGGAAGCCACTGGATTCCCTTCACTTGAGTAGAATATCTCTGGGTCAGCCCCCAGATTTCCTGTTAAGACTGTTTGATTTAACATCTTTGATCCTCCTTTTCTTTTTTGGTTTTCCTTTTTTTATCCTCCGAACCATGAGGAACAGAAGATAGCCTGATGAGCCTGCAAAGATCCCCCATGCAAGATAGACCGACAAGAGATTCATGGCTAAAGCCGGTACGATGAAGGGTATGACAAGAGAGAGCAGGTCATATTTCTTGAAGATCTTTACTGAGTGAAACAAGAAGTGAATCTTGGTAATCCCCAAAACGGTCTTCGGTTTCCTTTTGAAGACCTCAATGAACTTATCCTTCAGACGTTTTGGTGCCAGGGCATATAGGGATAACCCCTTATCACCGGTGAGATTGATGAATACATTTCCGGCCCTCTTGTGCTGAGAGATAAGATCCGATGCTGTGTCAATATGCTTTACATTGTTGATATTGGACAGGCAGGCTGTTGTTCTAGGGACCGAATAGTCGTTTTTTTTAAAAGATTCCAGATCTTCTCATAGCAGCCCTTTGGGATCTTACCGGAGAGAAACTCTTTGAGGACTCCCCTGTTTGCATATCCCGGAATCTTCTTGAGGTACTTGATTGTATTCTTGGCAAGGGAGTCACATCCGTTTATAAAGGGTGTGCTTGAAAAACCAATTCCCGCAGCTGAAAGGATCATCACAAGCCTGTCAAAGCCCGGATCATTAGTTAGATACTTCCATGACTGGATCCCCAGGTCCCTGATGTCACCAACCACAAAGAGGTCAGCCCCTATCGCTCCTGTGCCGGAGTAGGAATCATATACCTCTCCCTTTATAACTCCATCCCAGGTGAATGATTTGACCTTCTCAAAGGTGGTGTACTCCAGGTCCCCTTCAATCTCCTTTATCTTCTCCGTGTCTCCTTCTTGACTCTTGCTGAAGAGTCTTGCCATATCCAGGGCCTCATCTCTTCTGTTCTCCTGCCTTAGCATTTGTATCTCCCTCACAGGATCAAAACCCTCTCCCTTATAGTGGATATAGAGAGCGAGACCTGATGAGAGGATGACAAAGACCAGTGCTCCTAATTTAACTAAATTCCAAAATACTTTCTTCAAAAGCAATTCCTCCTCTCTTAAGTCCTCCAGGTTATCATTGCGATCAGCTCATGACCCTGAGAGCATTTGTAGCCCCTTCCACCGAACATGCCTGGCAATCTTTGCCTCTTTCCAAATAGCCTTTTAATTATCCCCCCTTTCGTGTTTAGATTGACTGATAACGGACTTTTTCCGTGCCCAACGGTTGTGGACTTGAGCTGATCTGGGTGGTAGATTTTGTTGCAGATCTTACAGGTAACTGATCCTTTGCCCCCCTTGATTAGATCCTGTGCGATGTAGCCGAAGCAGCCATACTTTTCTGGAATCTTGATGAGATCATCGGATGATGATAACAGGTGGTCTAAAAGCCCGTTCATCTCCTCAGTTCTGGTTTCGGATCCATTGAGGCTTTCAGTTACATCGTCAAGATCAAAGTGAAAGACGGCGTTATCCGTTTCAAAGGTAACCGTGTCCATTAAACCTCCTTTCTGTGATTAAAAATGGTGGCATGTCGGGTTGGAATGGTCTACCATCTCAGGTATTAATATATATAGAAAATGTCAAAGATATGATACTTTGAGCCACACAGGGAGCACCCATGACAAAAGAGAAACTTGTTGAAAAGATTAAGGAATTGCTGAAAACCGATATTGACCTGGATTTTCTGTTGGAGTTGAAAAAGGAAGAGATTGAGAGGCTGGTTGCTTGTACTAGGGATAGGGTGGGTCAGGTTGATGGTTCGTATTTATAGTTTGTAAAGGAACAATATACCAAAGAACTAGTGTCTCCAATGAGTGAATTTCGTAACGAATTCTCCTGGTCCAAATCCAGGGATGAGCTCTTTCAAACCTGCCCCAGACAATATTACTATAACTATTATGCATACTGGGGTGGTTGGGAGAAAGGTGCCCCTGAGAGAACAAGGCAGATCTATATCCTCAAAAATCTTAAGAACCGGCATATGTGGGCAGGGGGAAAGGTTCACGACTGTATCAAGCACACCCTGAGAAATCTCCAGCGGGGTATCCTGGTCCTTGATGTGGATCAGATTGTATCCATCACCATCAATCAAATGAGGGAGGAGTTCAGGTCTTCTAGAAAAAAACGGTATCTTCTCTCTCCAAAAACCTGTGCCCTTTTTGAGCACGAATATGACGTGGGCCTCAATGATACTGAGTGGAAAAGGGTCGCGGATGATGTGGAGCAGTGTCTGAGAAACTTCTATAGCTCGGAGATATTCTCCATGCTCAGGGAACTTCCCCGAGAAAGGTGGCTGGAGGTTGAGGACTTCTCCTCCTTTTATTTGGAAGGGACAAAGATCTGGGCGGTCATAGACTGTAGCTTTCAAACAGGAGAGGGCGTCACCATCATAGATTGGAAGACAGGCCGGAGTACCAAGGAAGACTTCTCCCTCCAGCTCTCCTGCTATGCGATGTATGGGGTGGAAAAATGGGGAACAGAACCCGAGAAAATCAAACTGGTTGAATATAACCTCCTATCCGACCAGAGGGCAGAGTTCTCTATCACAGGAGGAGAGATTTCTAATACCAAGGCATATATCAAGGGAAGCATAGCCGATATGCAGTCTTTGCTGGTTGACATTGAAAATAATGTGCCTAAGGAGGAGCAATTCTTTAATAAGGTCGAGGATGAGCGAATCCGGAGCAGATGTAATTTCAGAAAGGTTTGTGATTGAGGATTTTTGGGATGCGGTGGGTGAAATACGGGGAAAAGGAGAAGGGCTTAATGAAAATCTGACTAATAATAGTAAATTTTAGATAGAAACTATTTGATTTTACAGATTTTTTGTGAAAATATTGAGACTTTCTGATGGTTAGAGGATAGAATCAGATACAGGTGAGAAAAATGCTCAAGAGGTTATGATTAATGTAACAATTGTGGAATTTGGCTAGATTTCAGGTTATGGCACGTAATCTATCAAAATTGACCGATAAAGAAACCCACAAAATATTGCATAATCAGGGCAAATTCACGAAACCCCCAATTATGCTATCCAACACCCATATCCGCATATCTTGAATCCATACTGAGCTCCTCCCTGAATCTGCCAGACTGTTTCAATCCTTCCGTTGTACTGGACGAAAATCAGATTTAACTATGCTTGAAGGTGCGATGACATTTTTTGCACTATAGTGTTGACATTTCATAGATGGTTGGAGTAAGAATCAAAGCTGGGATAAGATAGCATACAAGATTGTGGTACATCTAGCCAAAGATATTTGAAATTCTTACTTCACCTAAAAAGTGCTGTATTATTAAGCAAATAACCACTTTCTGAGAGACAAATTCTCAGATTTGCCAAGTAAGAATCTAAATACAAATAGCTCAAATAATTCCTAAAATGATGGGTGTAAATTATGTTCAAGCTTTCACAAGACGCTGTTGGTTACATAACACTGTTATCTGGTAATGAAGCTATTGCGAGGGGGGCAATAGAGTCTGGCATAAATTTTTGTGCAGCTTATCCAGGTACCCCTTCTTCAGAGATCCCTGAGAGTGTAGCAAAAATCGCTAAAGAGATGAATATATATGTGGAGTGGTCGATTAATGAGAAGGTTGCTGCAGAGGTAGCAGCAGCAGCTTCATTTGCTGGCTTGCGATCGATGGTTACAATGAAAAATGCAGGTATGAATGTGGCGAGCGACTTTTTGCAACATCATAATCTCTCTGGGATTGGCGATAAAGGTGGTGGAATGGTAGTGGTTGTTTGTGATGATCCGGGTGGACATTCTTCAAGCGATGAACAGGATACTCGCTGGGTGCCTAGATCGGCTGATATTCCACTTCTTGTACCAACTGATGTTCAAAATGCAAAAGATTTGATGAAATGGGCTTTCGAGCTTTCTGAGACCTTTAAGTGCTATTGTGTGTTGAGAAGTTATACTCGCCTCTCCCATTCGGTAGGTGGCGTAGAACTGGGAGAGTTGCCATATGTTAAAAGGAAGGCTGCTTATGACACGTCCCAAACTATAACACCTGAAACTCCCTTTATAGTGCAATTACATAAGAAAGCCCATGAAAGATTGAATGAGATCCAGGAAGTATTTGAGTCCTCCCATTTCAATTGGTATGATGGACCAAGCAGTCCAGAAGTATTAATAATGTGTTGTGGAAGCGGTAGCCCTTGCTCTCGGGAGGCGATAGATCTGTTGAAGTTACAGGATTCCGTGGGGGTACTAAATCTGGTAACAGTCTGGCCATTGCCGAGACGATTAGTACAGAAATATATTGCTCAAACCAAAAAGGTTCTTGTTGTGGAGGAAACTGATCCTTTTCTTGAGTTACATATTAAAGAAATAGTTGCTGATACTAAGAAACTGGCAGGCAGATCAAGGGTCTACGGCAGAGGATCTGGACATATCAAAAACTATGGGGAGATGACGCCAGAGGCAGTCGTTGATGCCCTTCTTAGAATTCTTGAAAAGGACTATACATTACAGAATTCCAATTATTCAAAAAAAATGAAAGATATAACTGAAAAGATGCTTGTTGCGCGCGGAGCAATTTGGTGCCCTGGATGCCCTCATCGGGCGAGTTTCTGGTCTATGAAGCAAGCTTTAAAGAAGCAAGGTAAGGATGGTTTTGTCGTAGGGGATGTCGGTTGCTATACTCTAGATATATGGCCTTACGGTTACAATGTAACCAAGTTACTGCATGGTATGGGCACAGGGCTAGGATTAGGCTGTGGCTTTGGCCGTCTAAGCCAATTTGGATTCAAACAGCCTGTAATATCAGTATGCGGTGACTCGACCTTTTTTCATTCCTCAATGCCGGCCTTAATCAACGCCATTCACAATGAGTCAAATATGATGGTAGTGGTGTTGGATAATGGCTGGACGGCGATGACTGGATTCCAACCACACCCAGGAACTGGTTTTAATGCTGTTGGTGACCCAGCTCCGATTGTGGATATTGCGGATTATGTTCGCAGTTTGGGTTGCAAGGTGTCGGTAATGGATCCATTTGATACAAAAAGTACTACAAAAAAAATATTAGAATTTCTAAAGAACGAAGAAGGTGTTAGGGTTCTTGTCCTCCGGCGAAGTTGCGAACTTGTCCGAATGAGAAAGGAGAGGAAAAAGCCTTTCAAAGTTTTTGTGGATCAGGAGAAATGTGAAGGTGAGAAATGTGGTCTCTGCACCAAAAGGTTTGCATGTCCTGGTTTAACCTTTGATAAAAACACTGGAAAAACAAAAATAGCTGAAGAAATGTGTTCCGGGTGTGGAGTCTGTGCCGACATATGTCCACAGAAAGCTATTAAGAAGGAGGAAATAACATAATGGCTCTAGCTGAAGATCCGATAAATCTGATTATTACTGGGGTTGGAGGCCAAGGTAATGTCTTAATGTCACGCTTGATAGGCAGAACGTTTCTCAAAAAGGATTATTTTGTCACTATAACGGATGATATTGGGGTTTCCCAAAGAGCTGGTGCTGTGGCTAGCACAATTCGGATTTCCAAGAGACTAAGATACGGACCTATTATTCCTGATTGGCATGGTCATATTATCCTCGGTCTCGAGCCGTTAGAAACACTTAGAAGGTTGTGCAAATATGGAAACCCTAAGATATTTGCTATAACAAATTTTCGACCACTATTTCCGGCTGGAGTACTTCTTAGGCGGGATGAATATCCCAATTATGATAAACTTAAAAAGGTCATTAAAGAGCAGACCCAAGAAGCCTGGTTTGTAGATGCTACTGATATAGCCATAAAGCTTGGTGCCCCAGTCTTGGCAAATGTTGTTTTGATTGGTGCTTTGGCTGGCACCGATCTGCTTCAAGTGAAAGTGCAAGATATAGAAAATGAGATTCACGATAGCTTACCCCCCAAGATGATTGAACTGAATTTGAAAGCTTTTCGTGAGGGAGTTAAATTACTGTCTCTGTAGCTAGAGAAGTCTGATCAAGATCTAGCTGGGATCGTATGCTATGCATTGTTTGCTCAAGAGGGATATGTGTCAAAAGGAGGATGAACTATGATAATTGATTTTAGAGTAGTCCCGCCATTTCGCGAATATGTATCGCAGGAAGAGGCTAGGAGGGTATTTCTTGAAGGTTATATGGCCGTTTATGCTGACACTTACGGTGATGACATGTATACACTGCAAACAACCATAGAGTCTCTGTTAAAGGACATGGATGAAGCGGGAGTGGATTATGCTGTTTTGCAGGGCGAGTGGGAACTTGGTGATTATATGAAAATGAACGATGCTGTGTATAATCTTGCTCATAAGTACCCCGACAAATTTCCAGTTTACTTCATGGGGCTAGATGCAGGGCGGAATGACAATATGCCCAAGCTAATCGAACAGGAGGTTAGAGAACGTGGTTTTTCCGGTGTAAATATTCAATCGTGGTCTGTTCGTTTGCCCATTACGGATAGGGCTTGGGGCCCCGTTTATGCGAAATGCCAGGAGCTTAGTATTCCGATCACTGTTCATACATCAATCAATTTCACTGTCGATCGTCCTATAGGACTAGGACGACCACTTCATATTAGTGAGGTGGCTTGCGAATTTCCTGATCTCATTATTGTGGCAAACCATGGTGGATGGCCGTGGGTAAACGAGATGGTTGGAGTAGCCTGGAAGCATAGCAATGTCTATATTGAGATCGGAGCGCAATCACCCAAATATATTGCAAAGCCGGGAACGGGGTGGGAGTCACTTGTAGTTTTCGGTAACAGTTTGCTTCAGGACAAAGTACTTTTTGCTACTGATAATATGTTACCACCACAGCGCGTTATTAAAGAACTGAAGGATATGCCCCTCAAGGACAGTGTGAAAGAAAAGTGGTTAGGCCTTAATGCACAAAAATTGATTGAAAGGATTAAGAGATGATGAATAAGCGAACAGCAGACTTTAAGGCAGCAGAACCCTTGAGATAAAGAAGGAGGAGGAGGCTAAATTCAACCCAGATATAATTAGCTCAATTTCCAACTGTATTTCCTTGGTATGATTCTCCCGACTGAGTATGGAGGCAGTGGCGTTGATGAGCTCTCACTGGCTATCGCCATAGAGGGAATTGCCAAGGCCTGCGCCTCTACTGCTGATATATTGGACAACGCAGCAATTATAGGCTCTATCCCGATTTACCACTATGGGAATGAGCGACAGAAACAGAGGTTCCCGCCGGCTCTCACCAAGAAAAAAAAGAATAGCGAGCTATGCCGCAACTGAACCGGATGTAGGTAGTGACATAGCTATATCAAGGATCAGCTCTATAACAAGTACTACAAAAAGGGTTCTTTGCCAACCATCACAGACAGGGCAAAGAGGTATAGTTTTTTTTTCAAGGCCAGAGAGAAAAACCCATGTCCAAGAGGTAGCAACCAACTATGTGGGGAAGTTACTGCAGCATGATTCCTCCTATCATAGATGGTTCCCATACGCACAGGAAAAATGGCACCTGATCACCAGTTTGGATGACTATAGCAAGGTTGTTGCTCTATGCCGACTTTGTGGCAAGAAAGACCAGTTGGGACCACATCGTGGTTTTTGGAGCGTGCCTTGCTTAGCTATGGCTTACCGTTACCTTATTATGTGGATAACCACTCCATATTCAGGGTTGTGCAAGGCAGAGATAGTTTTTGGTCGAGGCACTATAAGGTTACTATGAAGTTGAGCCTCAATGGAAACAAGTGCTTAACGAGTGCCAGGTGAAGGTGATCTATGCCTTCTCCGCTCAAGCCAGAGGCAAGATTGAGAGACCGTATGGGTGGTTTCAGGATAGAATTGTAAGAACTTGTGCCAGAGAAAACGTTCACACCATCATCAAGTTCGACATATCCTCATGAAAGAGGTAAGCCGATATTACAATCGCCAAATCCACAGCACTGCCGGGGGAATCCCAGCCTTGAGGTTCAGGAAAGCCCTCAAAGAAAGGAAATGCCTGTTCGGATAATTTATGCTGGCCCCACCATACCACTCAACCAAGAATGTATTCCGTTTGAGAGCAGAAATGATGGTAAACTCATACCAAGAAATTTCCTTTGAGACTGTCGAAAAAGTCCAAATGTTGCTTTTGAGTAAAATTCACATATAATGGCTTCGTAAAAAGTCGAAAACCCCCTCTCCCATCGCGGGAGAGGGTTGGAGTGGGGTGAATAACGCAGCATTTCAAGTACTTATATCCCCCTCCCCTTATTCCCACCAGGCGGGGGGGGGATGGGACTTTTTACGAGACCATCAAGATTTAGCTAACAAAGTTAATCAGTCGCATGTCAGATGAGAACTCAAAGTGCGCTATTTTGAGGAATTGCCTACTGACTTAACTCACCTAACTTTTTCAGGCATTGGATATTACATGATTTTTTTAATAATTCTTTTGTTGATGGCTATCTAGCTGATTTTACAATATATATCTTATTCACCCGAAAGGTTAATTGTGATTTTCGGGGATAATCCGCTGGGATAATTAAAGTTTTTCTGTAACATCGCGATTCTATCTAATCCATTGAAATTATTAAGCATTTCCTTTTTGGGTGAGTTAAGTGAATAAGCGATTGAGGAAATATAAATTTCCAATTTAGATAGCAATATCAATAGGTTATAGATGTTGAAGAGGCTTAGATCCTTCAGGTTGGCATTTTTCTAAAAAATGGTATACGAACTCCGAAAAATCTACTCATCTTTAGATAGAATCTCAAAATTTATATTGACATTTCACAGATGATTGGGGTATGCAGCAATCTAATTATGAGATGATCATTTCTTTTATGTCAAGAGATTAGGATTCCTAAGTCCTAATAATCATTTACAGAGGAAAGCTTTTTCTACGAAAAAAGAGGAGGACAATATTTCATGAAACCACAGAAGGATATCATCATTGGCATAGATACAGGAGGAACTTTCACAGACGTGATATGTTACGACAAAAAGACTAGCGAGATAAATGCTTTCAAAGTTCCTTCGGCTCCTAGAGATCCGGCAACAGCTTTACTCGATGGCCTTTTAAAGAGCGGATATGATAATAGAGACATATCTCAAGTAATTCATGGTACTACTATCGCATCAAATGCTATTGTAGAAAGAGATGAGGGTTCCATAAAGAAGATTGCATACTTAACTACAAAAGGATTTGAAGATATTCCATTTATCCAAAGAATTGACAGAAAATCTCATTACGACCTTACTTGGGATAAGCCCGCCCCTTTAGTCAAAAGGAGTAATACATTTGGTGTGAGCGAAAAAATTTCCTATAAAGGAGAAGTCCTAGAGAAGATAAATTTGGAGGAACTTAAAAGAATCACTACTTCTTTTAAGGAAAAAGGCTTAACAAGTGTAGCTATATCCTTTCTCTTCTCTTATATAAATCCTGAACATGAATTAATTGCAGAAAGATTTATAAGAAAAAAATGCCCAGAAATATTACTTTCAGTATCCAGTAAAATATATCCAAAATGGAAGGAATATGAAAGAGGTACTACCACATTAGCAGATGCTTTCTTAAAACCGATCTTAAGTCGTTATTCAGTAAATATCCAATCTCTCTTAGAAAAAAATGGTTTCACCAAGAATTTCGGCTTTATGAAGACAAATGGAGGTCTAATGAGCCTAGTTTCTGTTGAGAATAATGCAGTTCATACACTTAATTCCGGGCCTGCTGCTGGAGTAATAGCCACCTCTAACCTCGCATCTCAACTCGATCTAAGAAATATTTTAACAATTGATATTGGCGGAACTACCTGTGACATTTCTACAATTATTGATAGTAATATTCAATATATAACTAGTTTTGAGATAGAATATGGGATACCTATTCAAATACCTATGGTTGATGTAAATGCCATAGGCGCTGGCGGCGGCAGCGTTGCTTGGATTGATAAGGGAGGAGTCCTACAAGTTGGGCCCGAGAGTATGGGGTCTGACCCAGGTCCTGTGTGTTACAATAAAGGCAACAAGAAAGCTGTAACTCTAACCGACGCTTATATTATTCTTGGGTATTTAAATCCAGATAAAACATATGCAGGCACATTACGTCTAAGAAAAGACCTTTGTGAAAAGGCTGTAAAAGAAATGGGTGAAAAGCTGAATATGGGATTATACGAAACAGCTTCATCGATTGTCAAAATAGTAAGCAGTAATACAGCAAGGGCAATTGATGTTTTTATGGCAAGAAGAGGTCTTGACCCTAGAGATTTTGTTGCCTTTGCTTTTGGAGGAAGCGGACCTATGCATCTTTCACCCGTTTTGAAAGATTCGGATTTCCCATTTGGAATTATACCACAAAGTCCTGGAGTTTTCTCTGCTTTTGGCTTGTTACAATCGGATCCCAGAGTCGACTTTCAACACGCAGTTCACATGAATTCCACAAATTTTGATTTAAGAAAAATTGAAGAGATTTTTAAAACTTTGAGATCAGAATGTTTGGAAGAATTAGAAAGAGAGGGATATGGTAAGACGGAAAAAATGGTTATGTTTCTATCCTTAGAAATGCGGTACTTCGGTCAAAATTATGAATTAGAGGTACCTTTCTCGTTAGAAGATATAAACGATCCAATGTTCGTTAGTAATATTTTCGGCAAGTTCCAGAAATTATATGAGATAGAATACGGGTATAAAATAGAAGGGGAGATCATAGAGATAATCTGTGCAAGATTGACAATTGTAGAAGAAATAGAAAAAATCACATTTACAGAAATCGAAAACATTGCGGGCACCATTGAGGCAACTGCCGAAAGAGAGGCATTCTTTGATAACAAAATGATCCCAACTAAGATATATGATCGAAGTCAGCTGCCGTTAAGAGCAAAATTAATTGGTCCCGCAATAATTGAAGAAGAAACTTCAACAATAATCGTTGAACCGGGCTTTACCGCTGAAGTTGGTAGTTATGGTGAAGTTTACCTAAAGAGGGAGAATTGAAATGTTGAGGAAAATTGATATTGCAAGCTTAGGTATTTTAAATAATCATTTAGTATCAATATGTAGAGAGATGGGGCACGTATTAATGAAAACCTCCTATTCATCTATTTTTAACGAGGGTCTAGATTTTACGTGTGCATTTGCAAACCCAAAAGGAGAAATGATAGCGGTAGCTGAGTTCTGTCCAGCACAAATTGGAGCAATGCCAGTTACCATAGAGGCGATTGTAGCTGAAATTCCTCATGAAACACTCCATCCTGGAGATGTAATTGTTCACAACGACCCCTATAGGGGTGGATGCCACATTCCTGAGCATACTCTCATGAAGCCTTTTTATCATAAAGATGAATTGTTTGGCTTCTTTATAGTTATAGGACACATTGCTGAAGTTGGTGGGAGTGCCCCTGGAGCATTCATAGGTGATGCCACTGAGATTTTCCAAGAAGGAATTAGAATACCCCCTGTTAAATTAGTAAGTAGGGGAGAAGATGTAATGGACGTGTGGAAAATTATGCTTGCGAACGTAAGAACACCCAGGTTTAATTATGGTGACCTTAGAGCTCTGGTTGGTTCATTAAATCATGGTGAAAAAGGCCTTGTGAAAATGCTAGATAAATATGGAGAATCCATTGTTAAGAAAGCCATGAATGAAATAATGGATTATTCTGAAAGGTGGATGAGAAAAGAACTTGAAAGTATGCCAGATGGAGTATATGAATTTACAGATCATATGGAAGATGATGGAGTGGTTGACAAACCTTATAAATTGCATGTGACACTTACTATAAGAAACTCAGAGATGATTGTCGATTTTACAGGAACTGATAAACAGGCAGTAGGTCCAATAAACGCAAATTTTGCAGTAACGGTTTCTGGAGTTTACAATGCAATATTTCATGACACTGATCCAAACATTCCAAAGAATTCAGGCTGTTTTAGGCCCATCAGAATTATTGCCCCTGAAGGTACTATTGTAAATGTAAATTTCCCAGGACCAGAGGTTGGGGGGAACACAGAATTGCATCCGCGCATTTGTGCCGTCGTGCACGGAGCGTTATCGAAAGCTATTCCACATAGAACCCCTGCGTCGGATGGTTGTACTGCAATAAATCTTGCCTTTGGAGGAATGCATCCTGATTATAACGAACCATTTTCATGTTATCACATAGAAGGTTGTGGTTGGGGAGGAAGGCCATGGGCAGATGGGGCATCTATGTTATGTATACCAAATGGAAATTGTAGAAATGCTCCGGTAGAAGTTTTTGATACTAGATATCCTTGGATTACGAAGGAGTATAAATTAGTTCCGGATAGCCAAGGTGCGGGAAAATGGAGAGGCGGACTCGGTGGCCAGAGAATAATTGAAGCTAACGCTGAAATAACAATCAGTGCTTTGGGCTCTCATTATAGGCTAAAGCCGTGGGGCTTATTTGGTGGCAAAGAAGGCTCTAATACGGCGCTGTATATAAGAAGGAAGGGATCTGATGAGTGGAAAACAGTTCAAGAGGAATTTGGAACCGTTTCCAAAGGGAAATTTTCAGACCTCAAAGTAAGACAAGGGGACCAAATACTGATGCGTACACCAGGAGGCGGAGGGTATGGAAATCCAAAGGAAAGAGATCGTGAGTTAGTTAAGAGAGATTTAGAAAATGGGTTTGTAACAGAAAAATCGGCTAGAGAAAATTATGGTTATCAGGAGAATGCAAAATGACAACCGTTTATACAAAGGACTCTGACAAATACTACATAATGGAATATGTTAAATGCCCTCTTTGTGGGAAATTAGTATATGAAGATACCTTTTCCGGGGAAAAGAAAGAGGATAAGCTCTTTTTCTGTTCAGAGTGGTGTACGCACGAATATTATAGACGGAAATCAGATTCAGCGGCCCAAACTTGACTTATGATTAAGCAAAAAAACAAAGAGTTGGAAGTGAACAAATAAATTAGTGACATAACTGATGGACCGGTTGTAGGTGCTTTTTTCAACTGTTCAATATTTTTGACCTGAAGAAATGTGTATTGATGCTCAAGGTAATTAATTTGACCAAACATTTTCGTGGTTTGGTTGCGGTAAATAGTCTTACTTTCGAAGTCAAAGAAGGCGAAGTGGTGGGATTAATAGGCCCCAACGGGGCTGGAAAGACTACTGTTTTTAATTTAGTTAGTGGCGTTTATCGGCCTAATAAAGGGCAGATAATATTTCAAGGGCGTGACATCGCAGGGAAAAAGCCAAGCTCAATTGCTGCCTTAGGCTTGGTGCGAACTTTTCAATCCAATCTATTGTTTGATGATCAAACCTGCTTTGAAAACATAGTGACGGCAGATCATTTGCAACAAGATCTCAATTTTTTCGACTTGATATTGGGTGTTCGAGCTAGAAGAAGAAAGGAAGAGAAAATAGGAAGGCGTAGCGAAGAACTCTTAGATAATATGGGCTTAACGGAAGTAAAGGATCAACTTGCTGAAAGCTTACCGCACGGTTTAAAGCGCATTTTGGGGATATCTATGGCGCTAGCTACCAACCCAAAATTGTTACTATTGGATGAGCCGGTGACCGGCATGAGTCATAAAGAAATCCAAGTATTTAAGAGTTTGATTCAGCAGGTGAGGAACCGAAATATAACCATTTTCCTTGTAGAACACAATTTGAGATTGGTTATGGAGATTTGCGATAGGATTATAGCAATCAATTTTGGTAATGAGATTGCTGAAGGATCCCCTCAGGAAATAAAGAATAATAAAGATGTCATTGAGGCTTATTTAGGCGGATGAACGAAATAAAGGATAATCTGCTCAACGTTGAAAATATTAGAGTTCACTATGGTAGTGTTGAGGCAATAAAAGAGTTTTCTATGGATGTTGAGGAGGGGAAGTTAGATGCTTTGATCGGAGCAAATGGAGCTGGCAAGAGCACTGTTTTAAAAGTCGTATCTGGGTTAATAAAACCTACTTCAGGGCAAATTCTATTTCAAGGGAAAAGGATTGATGGATGTTCACCACAGAGTATTTTGGCGCAAGGTATTTCTCATGTCCCAGAGGGTAGAAGAATTTTTCCTTATATGACGGTATATGAGAATTTAAAGATGGGGGCTTTCATTCAAAACGATAAATTACAATTTAAGAAAGACCTTGATATGGTTTATTCTTTATTTCCTGAACTCAAGGAAAAAAGCAGACAAGCAGGCGGAACTCTTAGTGGTGGACAGCAGCAAATGCTTGCTATAAGCCGTGCTCTTATGAGCAACCCGAAAATACTTCTAATGGATGAGCCATCAATAGGGCTGTCACCATTACTGGTAAAAGCACTTGCTGAGAGCATTGTCGAGTTAACCGAACAAGGCATTAGCATTCTTTTAGTAGAGCAAAATGTTAGAATGGCTCTTGAAATTTCTGAAAAAATCTATGTCATGGAGACAGGTAGGATTTCTCTATCTGGTCGCGCAGAAGATCTCATCAACGATCAACGCATAAAGGAGAGCTATCTTGGAGGATAGCGGTTGGTTCATCAAAATACATTATTAACCTATAAAAAGGAGGGTAAAGATGAAAAAATCAATGTCAATGGGGTCAATGATCATTGTAGTTATTGCTTTGATCATGGGTGGTTTTCTCTGGAAGGAAGCCCAGGCAAAGGAACCAAGAATACTAAAACTCGGATTTGCCAAGGCCCTTACTGGGCCCGCCGCAGATTGGTTTATACCAATGTTAAACGGGTTAGAATTAGGGGCAGATAGAATCAATTCCAAAGGCGGTGTTGAGATAGGCGGGGATAAGTACCTGATTAAATTCATTAAGGAGAACACGCATTTTACCTCTGATGGAGCAAAAGCAGCAGCCGAAAAATTAGTTTACCGTCACAAGGTGAAGTATATCTGGGGTGCTGGCGTCTCGCACACTACATTGCCACTGCAAGATGTCACTAAGCCAAATAAAGTGATAAACATAAACAGTGCATGGGAGAAATTAGCATTAAGTGGAAAAAAGGAACCCTACAAATATACTTTCAAAGCCCTAGCGACTCCTCATGAGTCAATCCGGGGGATGTGGAGATACATAAAGAAGGCATATCCACACGTGAAGAGAGTTGCCATAATCGTACCTGAGACATTGAGCTCTCATTATGGTACACGGCTAGAAGAGATATTGCTTCCAACTATAGACTTAGACTTAGTCTTCACCGAGTATTTTGAATGGGGCATGAAGGATTTTTACCCAATATTGTCGAGGGCGCTTGCGACAAGACCCGATGTTATCCAATCTACAGATGCACCGCCATCTGCATGGGGTCTAATAATAAAACAAGCTAGAGAAATGGGTTATAAGGGTCTATTCATGCAAGAGATACCGACATCTGGTGAATTATTTAATATTGCAGGTAAAGAAAACTGTGAAGGACTTATTACGTACGACTTTCTTACCTATGGACCCAATGCCACCCCTGAATACAAGGATTTTCGCAGAAAGTTCGAAAAGAAGTATGGAAAATGGTGGCCACTGGCCCCTACTCATGCTCAAATGTTAGGTCCTCTCTTAAAAGCAATGCAGATTGCTGGCACTGTAGAAGATACAGATAAAGTTCTCGAAATACTAACTTCCCGAACCTTCAAATCCTTTGGACTAGAAGGACGGACTGGAGGAGTCGAATACTATGGTGTTCCAAACATGTGGGCTGCACCGTTACTTATATCTGAGGTAAAGGGAGGTGAATTTAGAGCCGTCGATGTTATTTCGGTCGAAGAGCAGCTTTACCCTTGGTAATTTTGAGCGTTTCTCCAGGCCGTTTAAACCTGTAGTGGTAAGAAGTAAAGGCTTAAGAGAAACAACAATAGATATTGCTATTGAATTGATGAGGTTCCTGGCCTCCATAAATGGGGGCCAGGAGTCAAACAGCGTTGGCTCCTGATGAAGTGCTGAACTAAGATGTCAAAGGGGGTCGTGTGCTCGAAATAATCAGGGTTTGGTCACAAATCTAGGAAGCTACGTCCGTAGTCACCATTGCCAACTTCGGATTGGCACACAATAAATCTGCCTATTTTTTCAAACTTAGAGCCCAGAACTGAAGCCTGACAAGGTGCTATTTTGTATGGAACGTGCGAACCTCTCCTCCGATGTGCAGGGAGAAACACAAGTGGGAAGCCCCCATTAGTGTGGGAGTGCCAATGCGGAGGAGCAGAGAAAAAACCTTTGGCATGAAGCACCGGAAATGCAAGCCGTTTGTTGCCCTCTTGGGCAAAAGCGATAAAAGGCGTATTTGTTATGATGCCGAAGTTTCGAAATATATCAACATAGACTGAAAAGGTAAAGTAAAATGCATTTTAGTGCTAGTTTTGCTGTGCAAACTTTCATCAACGGATTGGAGCTTGGGCTAATCTATGCTTTGATGGCCATAGGTTTCTCTTTGATTTATGGTACTGCAAAGATCATTTTTTGTACTCATGGTGAAATCTATATGATAGGAGGAATGGCTGCTTATTTCTTGGTTAGCCAAGAAGGGTTGCCCTATTTCCCTGCTTTAATCTTTATCATGCTGAGCCTTGGCATCTTTGGTTTAGTAATTGACAGGGTTTTGTTTCGCCGGCTTTATGGTAACGATCTTAGCATTTTTATGGCATCAATAGGCTTAGCAATAGTCCTTTCTAGTGTATTTTTACTAATTTTCGGTGGGCAGTCGAGAGGAATTGGCTCTCCCTTTCATGGTGCTATCAAAGTAATGGGAATTCATTTCTCGGTAAACAAGCTAATAGTAGCGTTAATTTCTATTGGCATAATTTTGATCTTGCATTTCTTTTTTCATAAGGTAAAGGCAGGTCAAGCCGTACGTGCTTATGCGCAAGATCCAGAGGCTGCTGCTTTGCAGGGAATTAGTGCAAACCGGACTGTACCACTAACCTTTTTTGTTTCGTTATCCGTTGCTGGAGGAGCAGGGGTATTAGTAGCGCCAGTCTATTTCGCTGATGTCTTTATGGGTACTCCCTCACTCTTAAACACTTTTATAGTGGTCATTTTGGGTGGTATAGGAAGCTTTCCGGGTGCCATCGCAGGAGGCCTCTTTTTAGGTATTTTACATAGTTTTGGTAGTCTTTTCATCGGAGAGCTGAGTTTTTTGCTTAGTTTTATAATTATTATCATATTCTTAATAATAAGGCCACAGGGCTTTTTTGGTCATGAGTAAAAATAATTTAGGAAGGCTTTTTCAAAGTTTGGTATTAGCACTTATCTTGCTTACATTTCCCATAATTGTAAACTACGATCATTTTTTATTACATTTAGTCATAATGACAGGTATTTACATCATGCTTACTGCGAGTCTCCGTCTGGTATTTACCGCCGGTATATGGCATGTTGGTCAAAGTGCCTTCTATGCTATAGGGGCTTATACTCTAACGCTCTTGATGAGGGAAACAGGTCTGTCTTTTTGGTTTTGTCTTCCCCTTGCTGGCATCTTTGCAGCAATTGTTGCTCTCATAATTGGCCCCATTACTTTAAGAGTAAAGGGAATCTATTTCGCAATACTAAGCATAGCTCTTGTGGAAGTTGTAAGGTTGACATTCATAAAAACAGTGGGTGCTAACGAAAGAATATTGTCAGCTCGAATCCCTGATTCTATAAATATTCCTCACCTGCTTACAATAGACTTCACCAGTAAGACGGCTTACTATTACCTTATACTGGCTGCCGTGGTATTAACTTTGTTCATTTTATACAGATTAGAGTCTTCTCGATTTGGTGGAATCTTAAAATCAATAGCACGAAGCGATCTCTTGTCTGAAAGTATTGGTATAAATGTCATTAGGTATAAAGTCTTAGCCCTTTCTATATGTTCCTTTTTTGCAGGTATAACAGGTGCCCTTTTTGCTCCTTATAATGGGATAATAAGCCCAGAGAACTTCACTGTTTGGACTTCAATGCTCTTGTTGATTCTGCTGATTGTTGGAGGAATTGAGTCTTTTTGGGGTCCAGTGATTGGTCCAATCTTTCTAACAATTCTCCCGGAGTATCTCCCTACGGATCCTATTGTCGACAGAATAATCTATGGTTGTCTGATAATACTTACGCTTTCTTTTCTACCGAAGGGACTTGTAACTCTTCCTCGAGTTGTTAGGAGAAAGCTTCGAAGCTAATAAAAGGTACTAAACCCCAGGGCAAGCCTTTGACCCAATTTTTATGAAAATCCCGCAGAATACCCGGGCATTTATGGCGGGGATGAATGCGGTGCGGGGGTAAGGGGGATGCAATCCCCCTCCTCGCCTTTAAGGTGCCCCGCCATTCATGGCGCGGAGCTTCACTTGAGGCCCCCGCCGTAAGCGGATGGGGTATTCAAAATCTAATAAAGTAGTTAGAAAAAAATATTGAAAGGAGTAGCGCAGATGAAACGGCAGATTAAAGAAGGTGAAAAGGCAATGTTGAGGATCAGGGTTAGTGAGAAAGATGTCCACTATGCAGGCGGCCTGGTAGATGGAGCTTATGTGCTTCATCTGTTTGGCGACGCGAGCACTGAGGTTTGCGTGCGCTTCGATGGCGATGAGGGCCTGCTTCTCGGTTATAACAAGGTTGAGTTGAAAAAGCCGGTTCATGCTGGTGATTTTCTCGAATGCACTGGTTGGATTTCAAAGGTGGGTAACACCTCCCGAATCATCGAGCTTGAGGCACACCGATATATCAAGGACGTTGAGAGCCCAAAAGAATCATCAGCCGATTACCTCACCCAGCCCGAGTTGGTTGCAAAGGCACAGATGGTAGCTGTGGTGCCTAAGGAATGTCAACGATGTTCCGAGTGAGAAATAAATAGCAAGAAGCTAGAGATTATCATCTACGTGTCCTAGGAAGGCCCTGTAGTCAAGGGATGATGTGCCTCAAACCAAAATCTTCCAGCCGCACTCTGAATGTTTTTTGATCTAACACAAACATCACCGTGTCAGGATGTCGACTTTGATTCTCCCGCACCCGTGGACGCTCAATTAAGCCAAGAAGGAGTAGCTATGCAATTGCCCAGACACAGAAGAGAGTTTTTTGCGCTTTTTCAATTATATGAATGCAGGTGATTTTAAAAACTGTGGAGAAATAAGTCTATGACCATAGCTTCTATCATGTTGGATCCTCTTTGCTTTGTCTTTTAGTCAAAGCAAGTTAAAAAAAGATGCTTTTCTTATCTTTTAATCTATTAGGCCAGTTATAGATTTAAGCAAAAGGTATAACATTATGAATGAAATAAGAAAGGAGTTAAAAATGGAGAAATACAGGGTAGTGATACTAGACACTATTTCACCAGATACGAAAGTTGAAGAGGAAACTCTCAAAGACATTAATGCTGACCTTTTCTTAAGTCCTAGTCCTGATGAAGACATCACTATTCAATACGTCAGTGATGCTGATGCTCTCGTACAAGATGCGGCTCCAGTTACCGAGGAAATACTGGGGGCTGCGAAAAGATGCAAGATTGTGGCGGAACTTGGGATTGGCGTAAATAATATTGATATTCCTGCTGCCACTAAAAGAGGCATATATGTGACCAATGTGCCGGATTTCTGTTTTGATGAAGTATCCGATCACACCATAGCACTGATGTTGGCTCTCGTGCGAAAGATTAATGTCTTTGACCGGAAAGTAAGGAGGGGACAATGGGGTCTGGGTGAAGTTAAGCCTATGTTTCGTTTAAAGGGGCAGACCTATGGTGTGTTTGGCTTTGGAAACATAGGCCGTGCAACAGCAAAGAAGGCACAGGCGTTTGGTTTCAAAGTAATAGCGACCGATCCCTTTGTTTCTCTTGAGGAAGCGAAGAAATTAAGAGTAGAAATGGTGGATTTCAACATGTTACTGCAAATTTCCGATGTTATTTCAATTCATGCGCCTTTGTTAGAATCAACACGTCACGTATTTAATGCGGAAACAATCGGCAAGATGAGAGACACCGCGTATTTGGTAAATGTGGCGCGAGGTGGTTTAGTGGATCAGAAGGCTCTTCATAATGCCTTAAAGTCTAAGAGAATTGCAGGTGCAGCACTGGATGTTATGGAAAAAGAACCACCCCCAGCTATGGAGCCTCTTTTAGCTTTGGATAATGTAATCATTACTCCACACGCTGCTTATTATTCTGAAACTTCGTACATTGAGGTTCGCAAAAAAGCCCTTGAAGAAGTAGTTAGAGTTCTTAAAGGTGGGCAACCTAAGAATTGGCTTAATCGTAAAGAAATGAGTGAGAAAAGGTGATGTAGTTATCATACCGGGGATCTCGTATCAATAGGACCTGATGGCTCGCTTTATATTCGTGATAGAAAGAAGGATATCATTATCAGCGGAGGAGAGAATATTTCA
>SDBU01002495.1_pt1 | contig 24346 bp, 50 predicted proteins | sample 2277071 | NCBI WGS metagenome assembly SDBU01 (sample SAMN10397929, study PRJNA504765) | marine sediment metagenome | isolation source: marine sediment core GS08_GC12, 126 cmbsf | place: Arctic Ocean: Gakkel Ridge, Loki's castle | collected 2008
TTTCAACAAGAAATACAACACAAACTATTCAATTAAGCCGTCAATACTAAATCCAATATTATTATATAACTGTGAAGAGGGAACTTTTCATATCAAATACGAGACTATACACCCTCCGTCCTCCCTTTTTCCTATTAGCGTAAGATGTTTGGATGAATTTATTCGTCTTTATATAGATAGTTATCTCTTTACCTCAAGTTTTGTAGATTTTGTGTTGGCAAAAGAAGATGGTAATTTAAGTCTCAAAATAAAAATACTGCCTTCAAGCAAAATAAGATATGCTTATCTATACACCAATTATTTTTCAGCGGCGGGACAGCTCGGAAAGAGTTGTATGCGTTCTAAAGAAATGCAGAAGTCATTGAACTTTTACATTAAAAATAATGTAAAGATTGTTGTAGCCGTAGATGGCAAAAATAAAATTCATGCCCGTGCTTTATTATGGGAAGGTGTCAAAAGCATAAAACTTAAAAACCCACTTACATATTTAGACAGGATATATACTATCTCAGAAAGTGTTCTACCACTGTTTTATGACTTAGCAAAAAGAAATAAATGGCATCGTTATCCTTCTACTTCAATCGGAAAAGCACAAAGTATATATTATATAGATAATATAGACATAAAGGATATATGTCATTTGCCCTATACTGATACGTTTAGGTATTTGTATTTCAAAGATGGGTTTATTACATCAAACACAAACAATGCTATCAAACAAAATATAAAGCACCTCAATAGTTATATGGTTTTAACCAATGTAAGTGCTGGCGGATATTTCCCTGAAATTGACGCCAACAGAGTACAAGAGGCAATTACGGGTAAATATATATCCAAAAAAGATGGGGTTTATGTAAAAAGATATAAAGCGTTTGTACTGAGAAAGAATATTGTTGATATTGATGGTAGTTATTATAGTAAATACGATAAAGAGATAACAGAATCAGGACGTGATGGGTTTATATTCGTAAAAAATTCTACAAACGAAGTCTTAACTAATGAAATAATAGACAAAACCAAAGCCATACACTCTTCCAAATATAACGGGTTTGTACATAAATCCAATGTTGTACATATCAAGAACGAAATATACCATACCAAAGACACTGATATTGTTTGCCTTAACACTAAATGGTATCATATATCACAGTGCTTTAGGAACTATGACCGAAGGGATGCAAACAAAGAACTTGCAAAATTACCGCTGCTCCACACAGATTTACAGAAAAACCATGTGTTACATACTTCAGTTACAGTAAAAGACAGCTTAATACCCAAAGATTGTACAATAATAATGTATGACCTTGTTTATAATCCAATGTCAAATAGTATTGAGTGGCAAAAAATATACTGTACAGATAAGCGGGGCTTTATTCAGCTTGTTACTGGCGAGTTGATTATCTCCTCCTCCGAAAATAGACAGTATCTAAAAAAGTTTAACAACAAATACTATATAAAACAGGAACTTGAGTTTGGAGATATTACTGTTACACCCAAAGCTACTCCTGCCACATTCTGTAAACCAAACAAAAATCAATCAGTGTTCTCCTTTATGAAAAAATGAAAAGAACACGCATATCGCAAAGCGATATTTAATGTTTGATTTTACGAGGAAGTAATGCCAAAAAAAGAGAGACATCCTATTCAAACTGTAACTTTAGACAAATATCCCAATTATCTGAAACACAAATTTCAAGAGGGGGATTTAGTAGTATTAAACAAAGGAAAAGGGCACGAAATAGGGGTACTTAAAGATTTAATACGAAAACACAGAAGAGTATGGAAAAGTATAAATGAAGAAAAGGGGATATACAAAAAAGAAAGATTCCACAAAAATACAAGAGAAGAAATATGGAGAGAGTATCATTTGATAACTGAAAACGAAGGTGTAATAATAGGCCGTTCTCCGTGTTTTGGTTTACTAACATACAGTATAAGTAATGTATGCTACCTTGTAGGGGGAATGGGATTTGGAGGGATAAATTATGAATATGACGTATGTTTTGTAGGATTAGAGTGGAACGATAGACAACAAACGTATAATAAAATTTGCCTGATATGGACATTGTGGAACGGGGCAATAAAAAAGGTAGGGTGGAAATAATATGAATACCTATTGGCACAACAAATTGCTTAACACACTTATGGTTCAAACAAACAGTGAAAACGAAAAACTGATGGTACTGTACCTTGACAGAGAGCTTAAAAAACTAAAATTGCCTTATTATATTGATGCTGCTGGGAACATTATTGTTACAAAAGGTAAAGCGAAAACATACCCCTGCGTAATATCACATATGGATACTGTGCACAGTTTTGTATCTGATTTCAAGATATACAGGGATATAGACAATGAAGATGTTTATTTTGCAATGAGCAACAAGCAAAGAGTAGGTATTGGTGGAGATGATAAATGCGGGGTATTTGCATGTTTATATTTATTAAAAGTAATACCCGAAATAAAGATTGTATTCTTTTCGAGAGAGGAATATGGATGTAAAGGTAGTAGATATATAAATAAGACGTTTTTTGCTGATTGTAGGTTCATAATTCAATTAGACAGAAGGGGGAAAGGGGATTTTATTCAAACCTATTGGAGCAAAAAGACTATATCTCACGATTTCTCCTCTGAGATTGGGTTAGTAAAGAAGAAATACAAATATAAAAATAAGACGGGTACTGTAACAGACGTAATGAAGTTGTGGGATAATAAAGTGGGCGTCTCTTGTGTGAACCTGTCCTGTGGGTATTACATGCCGCATACAGACCATGAATACATATCAATTAATGATTTGTGGAATAGTATAAAATTTACAGAAGAAATAATAAACACGCTACAACCCAAAAGATATACTTCGTTGCCTCCTGCACCAACTGTAATAAGTAGGGTTGCTACAAGTACATATCCTCTGCCCAGAGGTCAATGTAATACATGTTTCAAATGGAAACCTGATACTCTTCTCCATGACGCTGGTGGTGGTAAGAAAATATGTTGGATTTGCAAAAAACACAAAAAGGAGTCAGGTGAGAAAACAGATAGCCCTATACAAAAACATACCACTACCACATTATTCGCCTGCAATGAATGTGGTATAAAAACCTCCGAAATGAAGGCGGGGGATTCATTGAGATACGTAAATGGGCTATTATATTGCAGCGGTTGTGCTTCATTATTTAGTACATCTAACAAAAATGATTCTCCCTCCGTCTGTGAGGTGTGCCAAGAGGGAATACCACAGACCCATTATAGGACAACAATAAGTGGTATGTTGGTATGTGGGGTATGTGCTTGTGATTTAGGGGATTATACGGGGGCAGCGGGTGTACCCCAAAAGTGTTGGATATGCGATAAAATAATACCAAAAGACCATAAAATTATAGAGAGATTTGGTAAAAGGATATGTGAAGATTGTGCTTGTCCGAGTGATACCATAAAATTGGAGAATTAATCTTGTTAGGTAGTTATTTAACAGAATATGGTAAAAAATAATTATTAAGTAACTATCTAACTAATATATAATCAGAGACTAAAATGAAATTTAAGATAGGTGATAAAGTAAAAGTACTAAGGAAAAGTGTACCTGGTGAAATCTATTGGAATCCACGAATGGATAAAGCTATTGGTAAAGTTTATAGGGTGTTACAAATAAAAAAGCGTTTCCAATACGTAATTGTGAGATTACAGACGGAATCAGATACAAAATATAATTTTCTCTATCCGTCCAAAGGTCTTGAAAAGGTAATAAGAAAAAATCAACAGCTATTATTTGATTTTATGCTGTAAGTATATATTACAAAAGGATTTATAAAATGACAGATAAACAGAAAACAACCCTTATATTATTCGCACAGAATTACTCATTACAAATTATTGCGAAGAAGCAAGGGGTATCATTAGCGACTATACGAGAACGTATAAAGTCGCTTAGTAAAAATCACTCCAAAGAATTTAATAATGCTCTCGGAATCCGTGAGTTATATAAGAGAACAAGAGATGCTTTGCGAAATCCTATGAGTTTGGATGGGCTTTTAGATGACTTATAGATATAACCGTTATAATCGTTATAGATGTGAGATAAATATTACAAAAATCTAAAAATATTTTCAGAATTAATATTTATCGGGCGTAAAACCCCCCCCTATTTCGGGGTAAGTAAAAAGGGGCGTGTTTCGTACTTTATAAATCAGTAATATAAAAAGTACCTATAGTATATATAATACCTAAGCACTAATATAAGCGGGATGCTATATAGAGTGCTAAATATAAGTACTTGTACTATATATGGGGTTATATAATGAGAGTTGATAAGTTCAAACTTGGAGATAAGGTAAAAATACTCCCCCGTGCAACAACTGTGAGCGTAGAAAGAGAGGAAGTGGGCAAAACAGGGGTAATTACCTCCATATCGTCCCTGGAAAATAACTTTAATGGTATCATAGTTTATATGGATAAAATTTGTAAGGTAAGAGATTTCAGATGTAAGTGGTCAGTGGGTTACGGGATGGTAGAATTATGTGTCAAAAAGAATGAACAACTATTATTTGATTTTATGAGAAGTTAGGAGATAGTATTATGAGTAATTATTCTAAAGAAGAGGTAAAAGCATTTGCCGAGAAAGATTTACGAATCAGTAAATTAGCAATAGTAAAATCATTGATTGAAAAATTAGATTTGGAGGACATTAACGAAGTTGGTAAGGTCACTAAGTTAGCAGAGAAGTACATAGATTATGTTTATGCAAAGCGTAAGGATACCACAAAAAGGGGTGAGGCTGGTTGTGTAGCCAGCAGTACCGAACACAAACCGAATTGGGAACAGGTAGCAATAGGATTAAAACTTGCTATACCAAACGCCACAAACATAAAGATACTCAATCAGGTAACGGGTGAGTATAACAAGGCACACAAAGCAAGTGCTAATCCTAAAGACATCCTTGTTCACATTCTCGATAAGTTCGGGCGTTATCCCGCCAAAACAGAAAGTGTAAAAGTTGTATTAGAGTCATTGGAGACAGAAAAATGAGTAAGACAGTACTGAAAATTGGTGGCAAGAGTATCAAAATGGACACCAATAAGCCAAAAGTAGCCGAGTTGTTAGCTCAACTCCTGAAAGCCCTTACCACCCGTGAGTTTCCGATTGGTATGATGTTAGAACATGAGAACCAGAACTGCTATTTGCTTGCAAGAATCAAGCAAACAAACGGTACGTACAGAGCCTATCTTATCAATGAGGCCACAGGTATTGCACGTAATAGCACCAAGAGAGTTCTCGTTGAAGAGCCAAAGAACGGTCGTGGGTATGTTACAGACCTGCCCTGCAAGAAAGACCGTTTCTATGATGAGGAAAACCCTGGTTCATTCATCGAAGTAGACGAAAACGGCAAGGTAGTTTGAGTCTATAGCAACGGCGTAGGTGTATAAATTAAAAGGCACACGGATAGAGGTTTTATCCTGTGCCTTTATTGGAATTATATTATTATGAAATATAAGCACTCAATAGGTACAAAGATTAGGTTTGTTCATACGGTTGATAAGGGATTAATGGGTAGAATAGTAGGCTATCAGGGACATTATACTTTTGTATACTTACCAAAGTCAACATATAATAATATAAATTACAGAGATACCTTTACGAAAGATGGAACAAGGTATACGTGGATGTGTAAGGATGAAGATTTTGAAGTATTAAAAAATCAACAATTATTATTTAATTTTATGTATTAGAAAGGGGAAATATTATGGCAAGTTCAAGCAAACCCGAACATACGATTAGGTGCGGCGGTATACAAATTGCAATATGGAGTAATGAAACCGCTAAAGGTACGTTCCAATCAATAACAGTCGACAAGTCTTACAAAGAAGGTGATGTTTGGAAACGCACCAAGAGTTTTAAGCCCACTGATTTGGTAAAATTGCAGCTTGGAATTAACGAAGTCCTCAAATATCTGTACGTCAAGGATGTTATAACACCAAAAGTAGATAGCTGCGAAGCCGACAAGCTACGCTGTGGTAGTGAGCCAGGTTTTTAAGAGGTAATAGTAATGGTTAAAACGTATCCAATAGGTACTAAGATTAGATTTCTCTATAAACGCATAGATACCAATAAAACAGGGGTAATAGTTGGGTTGCGAAGGGGCGGCGGGCCTATCGTATTTTTGCCAACTGCGGATAAACACTTAAAGGATAATAATTATCCCACACTTCCTGATGGGACTAAATTTACGTGGAAATGTGGGTGGGACGAAATAGAGTTATTTGTATTGCCAAACCAACAACTATTATTTAATTTTATGGAGTAAAAGAATGAAGTTTAAGGTAGGACAAACAGTGATGTTGATAAACAGAGTTGGTATGAGTGCGTTAATAGGCTCTACTGCTATAATAGAACGTGTAGGTAAAGAGTTTCTCTACGTAACGTGGCTTACCCATCAAAGCCAAAGTGATGGTGCATATTATCTATCTCACTTTAAGCCTACGGTTGAGAAAAACCAACAATTACTGTTTGCTTTTATGAATTAAAATGCTTAAGCCTAATAAACCTAATTCAGAAGAAGAAGTTTTTTCTGTGATGTTGGGGTACTCTAAAAAGAAAGGGTACTCATTTAGTGATACACAGTTGAGATTTATGGCGGAGAATTGTTACCTATTTTATGGGGGCAAAGGTTGGGCAGGTTGTAAGTATTGGCCTGCTTGGGTTATGAAATGGGTGCTTAATGAAAAAGGTAAGTTTAACAAAAAGAGTATAAGCCATACAAAGTCTAAACCTCAAGGTAAATCCGTAAGAAATATATTGTTGGAGCAAGAGAATGAAGTTTAAGATAGGACAAAAGGCAGAGCTTATAAATAATAGTGATATGGCCGCTCCATTAGGGTCGATTGCTATAGTATGTGGAGTGGTAAGTGGGACTTCAAATTACTTGATTAGGATAAAATGGAAAGGGAACGTGATGCGTCAGATGGATGGATACTATAGCTCTGACAAGTTCAGGAGCTTATCTACAAGAAACAAACAATTACTATTTGACTTTATGGAGTAAGATTTGGTATGCCTATATTTGATTTACGTAAAGATATTCAGAGTATCAAAGAAAATATAGGCAAGCCTTTCGATGGAATTACATCTGGTATTAAAACATTAGATAATTTTATTCTTGGTTTTGGTAAAGGGGAAATGGCAGTAATTGCGGGGCGTCCTTCTATCGGAAAAAGCAGTATGGCAAGAGATATACTCCTAAATATAGGACAACCATTCGCTGATGTTGGAGCCTCCCTGTTATGTACCTTAGAAATGCCTTGTGAGGAAATAACAGAGTTGTTAGCAGCAAATTTGGGTAAGGTTGACTATCAGAGTATAAAGAGGGGGAGTGCTACCGAAAAGGCGTTAGATAAATTTCACATTGCACTTGAACAACTATCAAAATATGCTATTATAATAAACGATGATTCTTTTGTTACGCCAGACTCTATAAGAGAGATTCTTAGTGGTATCGAAAAGAATGAGCCAGTGGCTTGTTTGATTGTGGACTATCTTCAACTTATGTCTCTAAGAAAGAAGGTAACAAACAGGCAAGAGGAGGTATCGGAAATAAGCAGGGAACTAAAGGCCATAGCTAGGGAGTTTAATGTGCCTGTCATAGCGTTCTCTCAGCTTAATAGAAACGTGGAGTCACGGGTAGACCCAAGACCTCGTATGACAGACCTGCGGGAGAGTGGTGCGATGGAAAATGATTCCACCAAGATTATATTGATACACAGACCTTCTTATTTTGATAAACAGTTAGACCCTAACGCAGAGGACACAGGGGAGGCAGAATTGATAGTATGCAAGAACAGAAATGGTGCAGTTGGTACAGTGGGGTGTGCTTTTATTAGTAAATGGATGAGCTTTCGTAATTTACCGGAGGAAGAGTTCTAATGAATATTGAGTTTAAGATAGGTGATAAAGTACGAATAACTAAACACGCAGCATGGACTAATTTAGTTGGGGAAATATGTGAAGTTTCTAAAATAGAACCCCTCAACACTTCGTTTATTTGTAGGATTAAGCACAAGTCTAATTGGGATTGTTTGATGCTTGAAAAAGAAATAGAAAAAATGCCTGAAAAAGGCAAACAGTTGACATTTGCTTTTATGGAATAATGAGGTTCGGGGAACCTGCTACAATTTTAAGGTAAAATTGTGAAGAACTCAGACTTTCAACAACTAAATATACTCTTAACAGAACACGATAAAGTGTGGGCTTATTGCATATATCACAAAGACGTTCTTAGGCCCAACTTGTCTATATCCTTATTGGATAAATATTACGGAAGATACAAATGTTGGGCTTGCGGTAGGAACGGGTGTCTGACTAAAGAGCAAATGAATAAGTTAAATTTATCAGGGGTTGGCACTTATAAAAACGACAGTAGTAACTTACTTACAAGATGGAAACAGTTTAATGAAAGTTGTTATGATAATTTACAGAAGTTTCCACTACTAAAATTGGGGTTGGCAAAGCAACTGAATGTAAGTACAGAGAGTTTAGACGAGTGGTTGGTGGGTTATGATGGTAAATCGTTTACAGTCCCAATGTTTAGAGAGGATTTGAGAGAATACAACTTTCAAGGTGGTTTCTGTGGGGTACAGCGTAGGTTTCCAGACAGTACTAAACGCTGTGTTACAGGGTCACACTTAGGGCTTATGTATCCACGTAATCATATTGGAGACTACTATATATTTATTTGTGAAGGATTTAGTGATGGTATTTCCGTATGGGATTTAGGGTTACGAAGTATAGCTCGTCCTCACTGTAGACACACAGATGGTATTGAGGAGTTTCTTATTAATATTGAGGTCAGTAATGTGGTTATAATACCAGACAATGATTCAGTGGGTATAGAAGGTGCAAAAAAATTGCAGTATATGTTGGAAGGGATAGATATTGGGGATATTTGGGCGGAAGAAGTATGTTATATTGAGTGTACTATATATTCTTTCGATGGAGCGAAGGATATAAGGGATTTGATACAAAAGCGTGGAAAGGATTATGTTAGAAAGGATTTGAGGAGTTATATATGAAAGTTCCTAAGTTTAAGATAGGACAAAAGGTTCGTTTTGTAGAGTGGGTTGATATGCCAGTGGAAGTGATAGCCACGTGGGGAAAGATTATAGGTTGGAGAGAAGAGACGGGAGTTATTGAAAAAGAAAATAATGAGTTCAATATCAGTGGGTATGATGTTAAAGTAGATGGTACATCTATTTTTTGTCTCTCACAAGAACTTGAACCAGTTATTAAAGTAGGGGAGCAGTTAACGTTTGCCTTTATGCAAACGTGCGATTAGCTTTGCTAATCTAATGTTTGAATTTATGAGATAGAGCGGCGTTAGCCGCCGGAAAGGGGTATAGTATGGCAAAGAAGAAGAAAATAATATTTCAGAATCATCACATAATATACGAAAATAAGGAGAAGCGAGTTAAAGCTGTTACTCGCAGAATAAGGAAAGGGGTGCATCAAACAATTAGTTTACTGAGAAGGTTCACATTTTTAACTAATCAGGAGATAGATACGATAAAGTTTGAGGCAGAATTGAAGAGAAAATATAATGAATAAATATGGGTATAAAATTGGAGATAAGGTAAAACTAAAACACCCTGAACGATGGAGTATGCATACTCAAATTGGAGCAGTTGTCGGTTTTGATGCGTATTATGTACGAGTTACATATAAAGGTAATATTTGTAGGGAAGATTACCCACATCTACCACGTGAAATATATAAAATAAGTGTAAAAGGTGAGCAGTTACTATTTAGTTTTATGACGCAGTAGGCGTACAGAAAGGAAATTAAGATGAAGAAAGTAGTGCAAACAACAGTCATAGTGCTGGCTGGAATAATAGCATTAACCTTTGTTGGTGCGGGGTGTATGCAAGATATAGTTACCCCCGCTTATATAAGCGAGGATGCCGCCGAATGGGCTGGCGTACCAACCAAATTGTTTATGCCATATACCACACTGTGGGACACTAAACGGGTGGCATACGCCATTGATTACAAAATTACTATTGAAAAAATCAGAGGCGGGTATTACAAAAATATTACAAATATTTCTATATTAGCAGGAGAAGAGTTCAAGGGCGTTGTATTCAACCCTAATGGGTTATTATCACTTCTTATGGTTGGTGGCCCAATGTGTGCACTTGGAGCATACGGTATATCTAAACCTAAAGACCGTAAGATAATTGAGGAATTAAAAAATGGCAAAACAAATGGAACAGTTTAAGAAGTGGTATAGTAAAACTTATGGAATGAGTCCAACATTTAAGGAGGAAGCATCGTGGAGAGAAGCCTTGAAGTGGATTAAGTATGAGGGGGTTCTTTCCTATGACCTTGCTGGTACATTAATTGACGAGGAATTAGGTGATGAGTAAGATTAATGAAACTCAGAAATGGCCTACGGATAAAGCCAAGTATGATAAGAGTTACCTCAGGTTATATGGCAAACGCTGCCCATTATGTAAAGGTTATAAAGATTTTTGTGAGAAATGTAACGGTATTGGTTGGGTTAAGAAATGAAATTCAAAAGGGGCGATAAGGTTAGGATACTACCACTGGCTACAAGTGTTATGGTAGCTGAGGACGAAGTGGGCAAAACAGGGGTAATTACCTCCATATCGTCCCTGGAAAATAACTTTAATGGTATCATAGTTTATATGGATAAAATACGAAAGGGAAGTGGCGTTAGACTAAATTGGATTGTGGAATCCTCTATGATAGAGCCAGCGGTTGAGGTAGGACAACAACTATTATTTAACTTTATGAGTGCTACGGAAGGCACGAAGGAGTAGGTAAATGAAAGATACGGCAGCAAATATCATATTTAATATCTATCTGTTATACCCTACCAACAGAGATGATGAGGATAATTTTTATAGGTTATTGGAAAACTATATCAGTATAGGTACGGAAATTCAAGCATATTTGATAGACTGGGAGAAGATGGACGGTTTACCTAAATCTAATTTATACGTCCCTGCTGACCACGAAGTATTTATGCACCGTGCTTATAAGGAGGAGTTATTAACAAAAGAACAAATAAGTTTTATAAATTGTGATATTGTAGGTGCGAGTGATTTATTAATACTATTCGGTGGGTACAAACCATCTGTTGAAAGTGATATTCTTGAGGAGCTACAGTATGCAAAGCAGGAAAAAATACCTATATATACTATGCCAGATTTATCGCTGATGGCCATTGATGCCTTAAAACTTGCCATTAAATTAATTATACGAGCTGAACAATAACAACCGGAGGATTAAAATGAATGTAAAAGTGAAAACATTGAAAGTACAATTACCTTTTACATATAGTGCTACGTCTACTATATGCCCACATTGTAATAACGAGCACGTTATTTATGTTATTAATAGAGATGAAGATAACAATGTAGTAGATGTTTGGCCGCAAGTAGGTGGGTACTGCTATATGTGTGGTAAAAGAACGGAGGAATAAAATGAAAAAGTATCATTACTATCCTAATAGTAGCCCAGATACAGACAATATGACAGCCTGTGGGCGGGATGGACGAAAAGTAGGTGGGCTTATAAGTTTTTTCTTCCGAGGGATAAAACGAAACATTCGTTGTAAAACTTGTGATAAACAATTTAAGAAAGAAGAAGTAGAAAGGGGATAACTATGGAGTGGACAAACCAGCACAACTTAAGTGATAGAGTTATAAGAGTCCTAAAAGGAAAGTATAAAGATAGAAAACCAGAGTTAAATAGATTGAGCATTACTGATTTGATTGATGACCCACTACCCCGCATACTATTTATTAATCATTGGGATGATATAGTTAGAGATTACTCTGACCTGATTACTATGGTACAAGGGATAGCATTACATAGTAGATATGAAGATTGTGCGGGGGATGATGAAGATACAGAGCATAAGTTTGAAGATGTGATAGACGGTATAATCGTAGTTGGTAAAGCCGACAGTTATTTCAAACCTAAACTACTTGAGGTAAAACAAACGGGAGTGTATGGGCCAAAATATAGAATACCAAAATGGAGTAAACAGCTTAATTGTTATTCTTGGCAAAGAAGAAAACGTGATTATGAAGTAGACGAACTGTTGGTAGATGTATGGTATAGGGATTGGAAGCAAGGTAATATGCATTGGAGAGATTATCCGCAGATTCCTTATGAATGTCTCCGTTTAGACTTGTGGGACTTTGAGACACAAGATAAATATATACATAGTCAAGTACAGAAACATTTAGCCCACCCTGTATTTGATAAACCTGAACAGTATGAGAAGCCTTGTAGTGATAAACAGCGTGGCATTAGGTGGGAAATATATAAAGGTAAGAATAAAACTCCCACAAAAGTAGAGGATACGTTTGATGGAGCAAGTAAATGGTGTCAGGGGCAAAGTATAAAGTTTGATATAAGAAAAAGTGAAGCTATTTTTTGTAATAGGTATTGTCGTGCCCGTAGTGTATGTCCTTTTAGTAAAGGATAATAAAATGGAAGAAATAAATTTTTATAACAACAAACCGGAAAAGGATTTTGAATTATATAAGGCTCAATATCCTCACGTCTCTGAAAAAGAATTAAGGAAAGAGTGGGAAGATAACTCTGGTGATTTACGGCACTTAAGATTATGTGTTGAAACAGGCCAATGGCCTTGAAAGGAGAATAAAATGGCTACTTGTAGGGAGTGCGGAGCAGAACATATAGTTCAATATTATTGTGAAACCTGCGGTAATTATGGTTGCAGGGAATGTGGTGACCATTGCCCAGGTTGTACAAATCATATGAAGGAGGTAAAATGATTAAGCATGACCCTGACCCAGATTATCCAGAGCCTGACTCAATCGGGCCTAATGAAGATGAATGGTAATTAAAAAGCTAATAATTAGAAAGGAATAGTATATGAAGAAGTTATCAAAATGTATGAAAGGTTTAACTAATATAAAGTTAGCAAATTCACAACAACTTCATTGGTTGTTGACCCATAAGTGCACGCATCGCCATAACTATGTGCGTCATTTTGGGTGTTTTATAAAAGATTACGGAATAAAAGAGAGGATATTATTCCTCGATATTGAAACCTCCAACTTAAAAGCTAACTTCGGTATAGTCCTCTGTTGGTGTGGACTCGCAGACGATGGTACTCTGTACCAAGATTGGCTAACCAAGAAGGATGTTCTATCGGGTACTGAGGATAAGAGGGTGGTTAGTACCTGTATTGAAACTATGCAAACTTTTGATAGGGTAGTGGGACATTATAGTACTTATTTTGATATACCCTTCTTGAGAACCCGTGCCTTAATACACGGTATACCTTATCCTGAATTTGGTACACTACTCCATACAGACGTTTGGCGTATGGCAAAGACCAAGCTATGTCTGCACTCCAATAGACAGGATGTAATAGCTGAGTCTCTGTATGGTAAGACGGTTAAGACCCGTATATCCCACCCTCATTGGAGACAGGCTATGATGGGTAATGAAGAGTCTTGTATGGAAGTTTTAGACCATTGTGAAAAGGATGTGGAAGATTTGAAAAGAAATTATGAAACTCTACTGCCTTATTGTAGGGTTACAAAGAGTTCAATTTAAGGAGTTTAATATGAAAGAGTTTGACATTAGCAAAGAATTGTGGAGAGAATATGATTTTTTTGGTGGCGTAAAAGATTCTAATGGTGAAGTAATGAGAATTTATAGAATTAATAACCCAAAGAAATTATTTATTAGAGATGGTGGAAGAACTCATAGAGTAGTGGATTCGGAAGGTGTCGCACATTGTATCCCTACAGTTGGACATTTCGGTTGTGTTTTAAGATGGAAAAACCCAGACGGGGAGCCACCTGTTAATTTTTAAGGGGTAGTATTATGAGTATTGAATCATTCAAAAATATTGAAGAGAGATGTATTGGTATAGCTTGCAAGGGAGGTTGTTACCCGTTAGAAAGACAAATAAAGATTTGGACTGACAAAACTAAAGATATACCAGAAGGTACTTACATTGGGCCAGATTATAAACCAGCCGTATTTACACAAGAAGAAAGATTAGTGTTATTGATGTATTAGGAGTAGTATTATGTCTAAAAATTGGTGTGATTTTTGTTTATCCTGCACGGGTAATAGAGTAAAAGATATAAGGGAGTGCGATGATAAGGCGTGTCCATTCTATCCTTTTAAGAGAGGTGGACTGGAACTCGATGTAGAGAAAGATATATGCCAGAAGATAGTTAGTGAGGTACTTACAGTAGGAGATTGATATGAAAGCATTTAGTAATTGGCTTAAGAATATAGAGAAAGATTATCCTAAGTATCAAAATAAGGATGGGTATACTATAGGGAGTAAGCCAGCGTTAAAGGCAGGCTGGAAAGCGGCTTTGGATTGGATATATTTTGAAATAGCCGCCGAACCTACTTATAGTAGGTATAATATTACAAAAGTATTACAGAAGGAATTAGAGGAGGAGTAATATGCGGAAACCAACAAACCCTAAAGATATAATAGGTATAAAGAAAGCCCCATTGTCTACACTGTCTTGCCCCGTGTTATATGAGATGGGGTTGGGTATGTTTGAAGGGGCAAGGAAGTATGGACGACATAATTATAGAACAATGGGTGTTAGTGCTACCGTCTATTATGATGCAGCTCTTCGTCATATTATGGGTTGGTGGGAAGGAGAAGATATAGACCCCGATAGCGGGTTAAATCATATTACAAAAGCTCTAACAGCATTGATGGTACTTCGAGACTCTATGCTGATGGGTAATTGGATGGATGATAGACCAATAAAGAATCCTATTAATATGATTAAATTGAATGAAAAGGCTGCTGCGGTAATTGAAAAATACCCTGACTGTATCCCCCCATTTATAGAAAAGGAGAAGAAAGATGGCACACGAAAATGAAGGATTGCCAGGTCTTTTTAGAAAAGAAAGAGAAGCATTTGAGGTTGCAGCCGCCCCTGCTGGTGTCGAGGATAATAGTAAAAAAATTAGTAAATTGGAAAAGCGGATTATAAAACTTGAAAAGATTATAAGGAATAAAAATGAGAACAGTATTAATTGTTAGTTTAATAGTAGTATACGTTTTGTTGGGAATAATAGATATTAAAAATCACAGTATGTCTACCGGAATTGCAGCATTTGGGTTGGCATTAGTAAATGGATTATTATTTTTTGCAGGAGGAAAATAATGATTGAAACAGTATTTCTTGATATAGACGGTGTCCTCGCTGATTTCCGTAAGGGTATTCATCTTGCGTTTGACAAAGTATACGACTATCCCCTTTTAACGCCAAAGTGGAAATTTTGGGATGATTGGCCTGATGTAAATTCTAAAATGGTAAATACTATCTGCACCTCTGATTTTTGGACTAACCTCGAATGGATGTACGATGGTCACGATATACTGAGAGAGGTTATTAAATATTTTAATCCAGAACAAATCTACTTACTTACTACTCCAATGCCCAACATAGAATCCGCTACAGGTAAATGGATGTGGGTAAAAGATAATATTCCTGAATATTACAAAAGGACTATAATAACACAAGCCCCTAAAGGGTTATTTGCTAAACCTGGAACTCTTCTTATTGATGATAAAGACGAGAATGTGGAAGAGTTTATTGCTGGGGGCGGTGATGCTATACTCGTACCCCGCCCTTGGAATAAACTACACAAGGATAAAGATTGTGCCTGGTTTGTAGTAGCATCAGAGTTAGTCAAGAGAGTAAATGGATGCAAACAACTGTAAGAGGTAAGAAAATGAAAACATTACTTGACACGGAGTATGTAAGAATAGTTCTCGATTTGAAATCGTGGGGATTGCCTCTGCTTATTGATTGGAGACACAATGGTATAACCCGACCTTACTACATAGATTTCTTGTGTCTACATTTTGAGATGGGGAAAGACCCATATAAATGAGAGCCTCAGTAATAACAAAACCCTCCGAGTTCAAAGAATGGATGAGTCATTGTAAAGACGTCTTCTCACTGGACACAGAATGTACTTCTCTTAACTATCTTGACCTTGAGATAATAGGGTTTAGTATATATGATGGCCACCAAGCGTGTTATGTGGATATACATCCAAGATATAAGAAAGAGTTACTAATGATTCTTGACTATTATCTTTCGGAGGCTAAGATAGTGGTGTTCCACTCAGCCCCCTTTGATTTAATGGTACTCCGAAAAGAAGGGATAGAAATATGAAAGTGTTGGTAGCTTGTGAATTTAGTGGACGAGTACGTGATGCTTTTGCTAAAAGAGGTCACGAAGCTGTAAGTTGTGATTTGTTGCTATAATATTTTTTAGTATTATACTATTTTGGATAATTTTTACAGTCTATATGACACTACAGTGGAATAAGTATGCCTAAAATCTTCGATACACTTACGGCGAGCCATCTCCTGAACGAGCAACTCCCTGAGAATGGCTTGAAATATTTGACAAGAACTATTCTCAAGAAGGAAGTGGTAGAATACAACGATGTTATCTCCGAAGGTACACACAGTGACAAGTTTTATAAGTATGCCACAGAGGACGCTATCAATACTTATGACTTGTATAAACTACAGTCGCCACAAATAGAAAAACAAGGACTCCACCACCTTGCTTATGACATCGAGTTCCCGTTTCAAAGAGCGTTGATGCACCTTGCAATCAATGGGATACGAGCAGACGTAGGTGCCGCTAAGGTAATGAGATACGATGTCCAGCACCTATTCTTTGAGATTGAAAATGAGCTATTAAATATATTTGGTGGCAAGTATAAGGTAACTATTACACCAAGAAGTCGAGTGACATCGTGCAAGCCAAGTATTAATTTTAATAGTAGTGAACAGGTAGTTCCCCTGATAGAAGGATTAGGCTTCCCAATATATGAGAGGAGTAAGAAGGAGAAGAAGAAGTCTTGGAACAAACAAAGTAAGAACAGACTGAAAGGAAAACATTATGCTATAGACCTCTTGATTAAGTTAGGGACTGTGGAGAAGCTCCTGAACGGATTTCTTGTTCCGTTTGAATCGTTTGTACAAAGAGATGGTAGGATACGCCCTTCATTTCACAACACGGTCTGTGTTACCGGAAGATTGTCGTGCTCTAAGCCAAACATCGAACAGTTACCAAAAAATAACAACATCGCAAATATTCGTAACCTCTTTATTGCTGATGACGATATGGTGCTTATTGTCGCTGATTATAGTGGCCAAGAAGTAAGGATAATGGCACAGGAGAGTGGTGACTCTAATCTAAAGGGGGCACTACGAAAAGGTTATGATGTTCATTTAGCTACAGCTAATGAGATAAACTCCCTAAATATCTCTGCTCTTGGTCTAACAGATAAGACTCCCGAACATAATATTGCTAAGACAAAATATAAAAAGCAACGTGATGATTGTAAGTGTGTGGTATTTGGTACAGCTTATGGTAAAGCACAACCTTTGTCAGCAAAAATATTAACTCCTGATGGTTGGACAACTATGGGTAATATTAAAATCGGAGATAGTTTATTTTCCGCTAATGGTAATATTACTAAAGTTATTGGTGTTTTTCCGCAAGAAGTACAAAGTATATATGAGGTTAAACTTAAAGACGGTTCATTTACTAAGTGTACTGGTAGTCATTTGTGGAAAGTACAAACTGTTTACGATAAACAATTAAATAGATTTCGAGTTATAAAAACTGACAAGTTAAAAACAATACTTAAAAAAGGTAAAAACAATAATTGTTTTATTGAGTATTGTAATCCAGTCTCCTTCGATAAAAAAGAACAAATAATACATTCATATATAATGGGGATTTATATTGGAGATGGGTATAGTGGTAGCAGCGTAGTTTTAACAATTGCTAATAATGATATTGTAAAGAAGATAAAAGCTTTATTGCCTTATGGGTATGAATTAAAATATGGTGGTAGATATGCTTACAGACTAAAAACAAATAGAAAAAAAGATAGTAAAACAGGAAAATTTGTTTCTAATAACATATATATTAATAATATAAAAAATTATAAATTAAAAGGAAAAAGAGCATGGGAAAAATTTATTCCTTTGCAGTATTTATATGGAAACATTGAACAAAGGTGGCAACTTCTCGATGGATTGTTAGATTCAGACGGAACTTGCAATCATAATAGTTATGAATATAGCACTACTTCTGAACAATTATCAAACGATGTTATGTTTTTAGTGAAATCGTTGGGTGGGAGATGTAGTAAAACCAAGAGGTTTACAAAATGTAGTAATACTGGAAAAAGAGGAAGATTATCATATAGGGTATTTATTTCTTTCCCGCCAATATCTCAATCTAATAGCGTAGTGTCTGTAAAATATGTAGGAAAAGAAAAATCTAAATGTATTGTTATAGAAGATGCTTCCGGTTTATATATTACAGATGATTTTATTGTAACACACAATTCGGCTTATGGGTTTGCTAAAGACTTTGGGTGTTCAGAGAAAGAAGCCCAAGCATTTATTGATAAGTTCTTTACTCAGTATCCTGGGCTTAGACGGGCTATTGAAAAGACCCGCGAACAGGTATATAAGCACAGGTTTGTTACGAATATGTCAGGGCGTAAGAGGAGGTTCCCTGACTTTCATAAACTGAACAAATGGGGCAAAGAGAGGTGTTACCGACAGGCTTTTAATTTCAAGATACAGAGTTTCGCTGCCGATGCTATTAAACGAGCAGCAGCAAATGTAATACAGAATGATAGACTCCGGCTGATAAATATTATACACGATGAGTTGGTAATTGAAACATCAAAGAATTATGCAGAGCAAGGAATTGAATATATAAGGCGGGCTATGATTAAAGCATTACCTATATTTATACCTTGGGATATTGATATAAACTACGGAGAACGCTATGGCCAATGTAAATAATCTAAATGAGTTACCAAATGATATTAGACAACAATTTATAATAGAACAACAACAAAAAGAAATAAGGTATTTAGCTAAAGAACTTGCTTTATATAAAAAGTATTGTGCAAGACCAAAAATAATAAAAGAAGTGATACATCATCCAGCAAGAGGTAGAGATTCTATATGTCTTTATGGTATAGCGGCTTATGACGAGATTATCTACGAGTAAACTCAGGAGTTTGTTATGGCGAAAGCAAGAGTTAAACCCATTCATCTAATAGTACAATTTGGTTATCGGTGTAGAGCTGTCTGTGACCACTTTTGTAGTCTTGTGCCCATTGAGACGATTATCATAAATTATATACCATACTCTGCCTCTAAAGGTACATTCAGCCCCAAGAAGGTTACTTGTAAACGATGCTTGAAACACCCCGATTATAAAGAAGCAATGGATAAAATAAAATATCCTTTATTTTATTTGAAAGACGGGATAGTCTAATGGAAACACTTAAAAGTTTTCTGATAATAGGTATTATGGTTTGGATTGTATATCGTATATTTATATTGGCTAAATATATAGTTAAAGGAAGGAAAAATGGGAATTGAAATTTTCAAACTTAGAGCTAAAAATAAAAAACTTGAAGTTGAAAACCATAAGTTGAAACTTACTATGCGGCTTCACGCTGGAGATTGTTGTAGTCTGAATAATGAGGTTGAATTATTCAGAGGTCACTGGGAAGATGCAAAAGAGAGATGTAATGAATTACAAGCAAAGGTAATACTATCCGAGTCTCAGAACTATTGTAAGATATGTGGTAGTACTTTAGATGGCTATATACCACCAAAGGAGAAAAATGAAAACCACTCTAATAAACTATAGAACATATAACCTTGATAAAGGGTATATTATACCTATTGATAGGCGGTCTTTGTTCGGGAATCCGTTTATAGTCGGTAAAGATGGTACAAGAGAAGAAGTTATTGAGAAATATAAAATAGATTTTTATAATCGTTTGGAGAATGAGTGGGGATTTAAGGAATGGGTGGCAACACTTAAAGGTGGAACCCTCGGATGCTGGTGCACTCCGCTACCTTGTCACGGCAATGTGATTATAGAGTATTTGGAGAGTTTAGAATGAAAAAGAAAACAGTATATAGGTGGGAAGCGTCTGGATTAAAAGGAAGTTCGTCTCCATCAAAACCCTACGCTTGTTTTTGTATTGGCCCAGAGAATTGTAAAAATAAAGATTGCCAATTAGTTAAAGATTACAAGAAGAAACAAACTACAAAACTTTAATCAAAGCAATAGCTGTGGTAATTAATGCACCTAATGTTATGCTCCACGCTAAGATGTTATATCTAAAATGGTGTTGCAAGTGATTAGTAAATTGTTGCATTAATATATCTTGCTTGGTGTTGACTTCGATTAATAGGTCGTGGTCTGGTGTCATCTTCCTACCTCTCTCCTTAGTATTCCAAGTGCCTTGTTCTTTGCCGCCTTAATTATTATCTGTACTCTGGCAATCCTTCTCTTTTCATCCATCCCCGCAAAATCTATCTTAGATAACCTCTCATCAATATATCCTGCTACAAGTTCTTGATACCTGTTATACCTCTTGTCATTAAGATACCAATTCTTAGGCCGTCTGCTTACTCCTATACTTATATCATCAACCCATTGACGATTAGGTTTGGATAACATCCCTGTGATTTGTTTACCAGACCTTATCTCCTCTTCTTTTATCCTTTCAATAGAGATAGGTTTACCTACCCCCTCTTTTCTTACTCTCTCAGATAAAACCTCAAACTGTATCCTGTGTTCTGACCGCAATCTATTCTGTTCCCTCATTGATAACTCATCCCAGTCCTTACCGTGTTTTGTTTGCGATACAATATCCCTAAACTTAGAGCGAGTAGCCGCTGCTTTAACAGGATATGTAGTTACACCTACTGATGTGGAAGCCGCTGCAAATGTAGCAAGGCTCCTCCATAAACCATCGGCCATACCAGCCTCAACTGTAGCCTCAATAAGTTCTGGACTTAACGCACGAACAGTTGCCTCAAAACGGGGTATAGGCTCACCCATCCAATCCTTACCTGTAAGCATTGTGTCAGCATATCCTAATGCGGCAGTCTCACGAGTCTCAACGTATCGTTTTAATGTATCGCCAGCATCAGGTATTCTCCTACCGGCAAACTCTGTAATACCCTTACCGGTAATAGCCCCTTTACTTTTCATATAAACAGAAACGCCTATTCTTGCAAGGGTTCTATAGAATGGGGCATCACCACCACTAAAGTCGAATACCTCTTCACCATATCTTATCTTACCCCAACCACCATCAAGAACATTCAACTCACCATTGACATCAGGCTCTTCCTCTGGGTTTTGTAGCCTCATTTGATGCCCAATAATAGTTGGAATAGCAGTAATAGCGTATATACTGGCTATGTTAGAGGCAATAACCCCTGCAACATATTTCCTACTACCTTTGTTGGCTACCAATGCCTTAATAGATAATGGTCTACTGGCCGTCATAGAGGGGGAGAATAGGAGATAGTTAGCTACTTGTTGCAACCGTCTAAGTCCCTTGTATTTTTCTCCTGGTGGAACCCTGAGAATCTTTATAAAGGTATTATGGGTCTTGGCTCTATTTTTCATCCACAGTTTTTGTTGAGCTGGTGTAAGGTCTAATCTACGAACATTCTTAGCAGCTATATCATACAAACCTTTCTGCATATTATTAATGCCCGCCACCGCACCACGTTCAGATGCCCCAAGTAGTTTACCCCAAGCTCTCATACTTTTGCCAATAGTTTTATCAAGTTTAGGAGATTTGAACTTAATAGTAATTAATCTTTCTGTCAATCCAAGAGCATAATACTCCAACCGCTTAGACGAATAACCAGCCTCACCTACATAGTTCCACCCTAACTTCTCAGACTCCATATATCCAGCACTATTTTTCACTTGTGTAAACATCTTTTCTGCATACTTATTACTAATGTAAGCACGGGCATTAACCAAAGATGATTTTAGGTAAAGAATAGGATGCCGAACAGCTAAACTTCTTGCCTGTCTAAACATCTGAATATCAAAACCAAACTTAGTTTTGAAAGCTTGTATGACTAATGCTGGTAATTCCCAACCACTGAACGGTCGTTTCTTTATTAGTTCAGAAAATAACTTCTTGGTGGCATCTCTACCAAATATAGGTTCAAGTAACCCAAACTCATAGTTGGTGGGGATTCTACCCTCTGTCATTTTGGTTATAGCTTCTGCTGCACCTGTACGTTGGAATTGGTACTCTGCCGGATAAACCTGCTCTATCCTACTACCATATAAATCCTTCTGTGCCTCAGTTAAAACCAACGGCTCTATTTCAGGCACAGCAGCCTTACCTTTATATGCTTTCCTTGCCCTCCTAAATGCCAATAATCGTGGCGTACCAGCTTCTCTCTCAAGTTTATATCTTTCCCTACCTCTACTCGCTTGTTGCTTACGAAGTCTGCTTACTGCTGCTTTACGTTCTGTCTTATTTAGTAGTTTGGCTTTCTTAGACCAAGCGGTTATTACCTTATTAACATCATCTATTGGAACTTTAGTTACAGGTTTGGCCGCTACTACTTCTGCAATAGCTTTCATAACTTTAGGGTTACGTTTTCTTATAAGACTCTTGATGGCTTTAGGCGTTCTCAGAGCAAGGGGTAACGCAGCAGCAATACCAATCTGTACGGGGTCTATTTCACCTGTGTCTATCTTTTGTTCCAATGCAGAAACACTCACCAACGCAGCCGACTCAGCAGCCAACCTGCCAGCCCTCGCAGGTAATGTAATTCCTTTAACAATCTTGCCAGGGGCAGTAAAAGCTGTATAAGAAGCTGCTCCCATTCCTGGCGTACCTCCGCTAAGCAGGTTTTGTTGCTCCCATACAGCAGCAGTAGAAGTACCTTTAGGCATACCTTTTTTTAATGCGGCTACTTGTATTAAGAAACCAGCAATCCCAGCCCCTATATCAACGCCGGTCTCCCCCCAAGTTTCAGGCGATGGTACAGGTATAGGGGCTAATTTTTCAACTCTACGCCTTCCTCTTTCAAGAGATTCACGCATTCGTTCAGCTTCTTCTGGCCCAAGTTTACCAGCTAATATTTCATCTTGGGCTTTTCCCATCTGTTCTATTTCACCAGGAACTACTCTTTTTGCTGTTTTAAGTACCCCCCTTATTAAATTGGGGCCAAGTATATTATATAACTGCTTACCAAATCTTCTAATTAGAGAACCGGTCTGTGTCTCACCAGCAGGCATTTCACCCCACCTACCTATAGATGTAGTATCTCTAAAATCCCCCACCTTTCGTTTTAACGGACTAATGGGAGTTACTTGGTCAAATATATCCCCTTTTTCAATTTCAGGCTTTATATCAAGTGTATCAAATATATCAGCCATATTAGAACCTATACCCTCTCTGTCTCGCTATTTGTCTTGCTTTTTCTTTGTCTCCACCAGCTTCCGCAAGTATCTGTCTCGCTGTAGCAGCATCAAGCGGTCGCTCCGCTTGCACCTCTGCTCGTACTCCTACATCAAGAGATTTATCACCAAGAGGAAGTCCAGTTGGCTCTGCTCCTCTTGTTAAGTCATCAAACTCCTCATCACTAAGGAATATACCTCTGGCCTCCTGTGCTTGACGTGCTGCCTCTGGATAGTTACCTATAAATGTTGGGTCAAGATAATAGGGAACAACACCCCTTCTCTCCCCAGATATCCCCTCTGCCATCTTAGCCTCATACAGTTGACGTTCAGATGTACCCTCTGGGGCATCCTTCCCTCTCATCCAATAAGGTTGAACACCATATCTATCTTCCTCATCACCAGGAAATGCAGAAACAGGTACATTAACACCTGTCTTACTAAGCTCCAATTTCTGTTTAATAGGGTATGCTTCTTGCTCTGTTATTCTACCAGCTAATACCTCTTTATCTATCTGCTGTATAGCACTATCCAAACTATCTAATTTACGTTGGCGTGACTGCTCCTCACGTTGAAAATCAATCTGGGAGCGTAACTGCATCTTCTCTATCTCCCACGTCTTTGCACGTTCCTGCATCTGCAAATCAATAGTCATATCCTGTTGTCTAATAGCAGTCCGGTATTCAAACTCCCGTTGCTGGGCCTGCAATCTTTCAGTTCTTTCTAACTGCTGTTGTGCAGCACGTTCTTCACCCTTAATTTGTGCAGCAGTTAGTAAAGTGGACGGGCGGCCATGTTCAATGCGTATAGGCATATTATACTCCTATTTGTCAAGTTTCAGATGGTCAATTTCAGTTTGAATCTCAGCCCTATCTTCCTCTACAATGTGAGTCTCATCTGTTTTTACAAGAAAGCACTGACCAGACCTACTTTGTAAATCAATTCCCTGTGTTATAAAACAAGTTGCCATTATGTTGCCTCTCCTAATTTATCTGCGGTA